>Ga0209279_10000041_pt1 | contig 94622 bp, 67 predicted proteins | sample CoawatmetaG00DNA_3_FD_187508 | JGI IMG/M metagenome (GOLD analysis project Ga0209279, IMG submission 187508) | Marine microbial communities from the West Antarctic Peninsula - Coastal water metaG006-DNA (SPAdes) (version 2) | ecosystem: Environmental > Aquatic > Marine > Coastal ...
GTGCTGTAGCGCAACTTAAAGGATCGGACGTTAATATTATTGAGGTAGAAGGTGACTACAGTTACCAGCGAGCCTGTGCCTTGACGCGTGAGGTAATGAATTCATCGAAGCATAATCCAGACGCTTTTGTTTGTACCAATGACATTATGGCCATTGGCTGTCTGGATACACTACGAATTGAATACAATATCTCTGTACCCGAGGATATTTCAGTGGTTGGCTTTGATGGTGTCGAGGCGGCTACTTGGCTAAACTATAATTTAACAACGGTCATACAGCCTTTAGAGCGAATGGTGGCGGCGGCGGTTGAAATGATTTTAGAGCGTATTGAACAGCCGGCACTGCCGGCGGAAAAACGTCTTTTTGCGGGTACTGTCAAGCATGGTACAACTGCACAGCTTGATTAGAAGTCGGGCAGTATAATTTTAATTGGAGCGTCGCTAGTGCCTTTACCCTTACTACTGTTGCCGGGCTCACTTTGTACCGACCTGCTTTTTCAGGCGCAAACCTCTTTTTTCAAAGGGTATAGAGAGGTGATAGTAGCTAATTTTTCTAATTGTGATTCAATCGAGGCTATGGCTACCAAGGTACTCAACGAGGCACCAGAAGAATTTGCATTAGCAGGTCTTTCAATGGGCGGTATTGTGGCCTTTGAAATGTTTAGACAGGCACCTCAGCGGATTAATAGAATCGCTTTACTGGACACAAATCCGCGTGGCGAATTACCAGAAGATTTGCCTATCAGACATCAGCAGATCAACAATGTGACTGAGGGTGGTGTTGACAGGTTGAAGACCTTAGTGAGTCAGCAGCTAATGCCGAAATATGCCTTTGATCCAGAACAGGTTTTACAGCTCGAGCCTCTAGTGATGAAAATGGCCTTGGACGTTGGTGCCGATGAGTTCATCAATCAATGGCGCGCATTAGCGAGTAGGGTTGATAGCTGGAGCATGTTAAAAGATATTCACTGCCCTACGCTTATTCTGTGCGGTGCCCATGATGCACTGTGTAATGAGAAGCTCCATCGTGATATGGCTCTAGAAATAAAACATGCCAGATTGGAAATTATTGAAGAGGCTGGGCATCTCAGTACTCTTGATGCACCTGAACAGGTGAATAGAGCCCTAGAAAACTGGCTCAATTCGTAATTTAATCTTATAAGAAATAATAACTATGACTGCTTTTAATCCACATAATAATTTTCGACAGAAACTGTTATCAGGGGAATGTCTAATTGGCACCTTTGTAAAGACCCCGTCGATGATGGTTGCAGAAGTCTTGGCAAGTACAGATTTAGACGTTGTTTGCTTTGATGCCGAACACTCCCCATTCGATCGTCGCGATATAGACAGTTGCCTAATGGCTTTTCGCGCAGAGCAAAAACCCGCGTTGGTTAGGGTAGCTTCCTCATCAGCAGACCAAATACTCAATGCACTTGATTGTGGCGCTACTGGTGTTGTTATTCCTCACGTCGATTCGCCTGAGAAAGCATTAGCCTGTGCTACTGCTGCAAGGTATGGAAGGGTCGGCCGAGGCTATGCTGGTTCTACCCGCTCAGCTGGTTATGGCGCAGCTAGCGTTGCTGAGAATATCAGTCTCAACCAACTAGAAACCACGGTAATAGCACAAATTGAGGATCTTGCGGCTTTGGACCATATTGAGGAGATATCAGCTCAAGAAGGTATTGATTGTCTGTTTATTGGCATGATGGATTTGACAGTGGCTCTTGGCGCACAGGCTGCGACTGATAGCGTCGTTATTGAGGCGGCTGAAAAAATTTGTATTGCTGCTCAGGCGAATAATAGAAAACTTGGTATCTTTGTTCCTAGTATTGATAGCATCGAATTTTGGCGAGATCGAGGTGTCACGCTTTTCTTAATGTCATCAGATCATAGCTTTATAAAGCAGGGCGCTAAAAAGCTAGTTGAAGAGGCTCGAGTCAACTTTTGAGCTAGTTAGTGTTTAGCCTTAGGAATACCTAAGCTGAGTAGTTTATGTCCAATGATCTTGAATAGCCGGCGTGGAGTAGGCGTTGACTAAGGTTACTAATAATACCTGTCCGTAAATACTTAAGACTTATCAAAGCCAATGTGGGAAATATTATAGCGATTAACTTTTCTTATCCTGAGGACTCTTCTATCACTGCTACCTAGCTATATCTACTTGACTGTATAGCAGTAACTTATCCCTTAAAGCACTCCTATCCATAAATGCAATTAAAGCATAGCTATGCTAGGATCGAGTAGACTATGCAGTTAAGCGTAGTCTAGAAGCCTATAAAATAACCAAGGATTACTACTATGAAGAACCAACTTACCAAGATTGTTCTAGCGCTAATAGTACTTGCCTCATCGTCCCTTGCTCTAGCAGATCATCATGCGGTACCTAGGACTGCAGCTCTAGAGGCTTTTTTCTGTAGTTTTGAGAAAGGTAAAGATATGGATGACTTGTTAAAAGTCACTGCTGAATGGGATAAATGGATAGATACCAGTGATTCAAAGGGTTATGAGGCTTATGTTATGCAGCCTGTTATCAACACTGGAGCAGACTTTCCGTATGACTATTTTTGGCTAGGTATTGCAAAAAACCATGAAGCTATGGGGCAGAGTTCTGATGAGTGGATGAAGAAGGGCGGCAAAATAGCGGCAAAATTCGATGCTGTGGCGCCCTGTGACACTCACATCTTAATGACAAGCCAGGTTGTTAAGCCCAGTAATAATAATGTTAAAGGTGGGTTTGCACAGATATCGTCTTGCGAGTTAAATGAAGGCGTCAACATGGGGTCGTTGATGGCGGCAGATAAGCAGTGGGTTAGCTGGATGACAGACAACGAAATGCCAGGTGCTTTGGTGCGTTGGTTCGGAGGCGTCGGTGAGGCAAAAGACAGTACCACTGATTTTTATACCGTGTATTTGGCCGAAAGCCTAGCACAGCGAGGAAAAGCGCATGACATGATGATGGCTGGCGGCGGCGCGGCTCTCAGTTCTATTTATGATGATGTTATGACTTGTGACGTTCCCCGTGTCTATCATGGAACACCTGTTGGCGGTAAAAGCGCTAGCTGAGTACCTTTTATTAATTAGAAAAGACCCTCACAGAGCCATTTGTGGGGGTTTTTTTTGATTAGCCGCTTAAGAGTTCAGTCTTTTTAGGTGGACTGTCAGCGCCGTTTAATAAGGTTTCAGTCCGATAATAGCGTCGGTATTTATCCACAGGTTTAAAGGACAAGACTGACCCTGATCATTGTTTATAGATCACTCCGCTCTTCATTACAAAGCTGACACGCTCGGTTACGCTTATATCCTTTAGTGGATTAGCCGGTACTGCAATGATGTCAGCCAAAAAACCCTGCTTAATCTGACCGATATCATTGTGCTTCATCATCGTGGCTGCATTAACGGTGGCAGCCTGAATCGCTTGTAATTCAGTCATACCATAGATGACCATCCGGGAGAACTGCTTAGCATTGTCGCCGTGTGGGTAAATAGCGGCGTCGCTGCCAAACACCATGTTTACACCCGCTTTAACCGCGGCGGTAAAACTGTCTCGTTGAACCTGTCCAATGGCTTCATCTTTCTTCAAGTTTTCTTCGGGCACGCCATTGGCTTTACCAAAAGCAAAGGTGTACTCCGTGTTATAAATATCCATCGATAAGTAAGTACCGTATTCTTTAGCGAGTAAAATCGTTTCATCATCCAATATGCTGGCGTGCTCTATGCTGTCTACCCCGGCTATTATTGCGGTTCTAATACCCTCTGTACCATGTGCATGAGCAGCAACGACCAAATCTCGGCGATGACTTTCTTCGACAATCGCTTGCATCTCCTCTAAAGAGTATTGGATTGCACCCACTTTGGTGCCTCTGGAGAACACACCACCGGTGGCGCAAAATTTAATCGCATTTGCGCCGTACTTAATATTTTCACGCACCTTTGCCTTTACGGCCCATGGCCCGTCAGCAATACCTTGGCTTTTCTGCTTTAACTCTGGGGGCGAATAATTATCATCACAATGGCCACCAGTAATGCCTAGCGAGGGGCCGGTCGCCCAAATACGTGGCCCGGGCACATCGCCAGCATCGATCGCATCACGCACTGCGATCACTGTGTAGTCAGAAGCCCCGACATTGCGCACCGATGTAAAACCCGCTAGTAAAGTGGTTGCTGCATTCTTGACAGCATTAACTGTTTTGCGAGGTACAGATTGCAGTCGTGATTCTAAAAAAGAGATATCTTTAGACGCCGAGGCGAGATGTACGTGCATATCCATAAAACCAGGTAACAGCGTTTGTCCAGGTAGCTCTATGATCGTTGCATTATTGGGAATTATGCCGCCACCGGTGACGACTTTAAGTATTCTATCCCCCTGAATGAAGACCAGTGGTTGATCTACAAGTTCACCAGAGACAACCTCAAGTAGGCTATCTGCCCGCAACACTATTAAGCCTTTAGGCGCTATTTCAGTAGCTATTGCACTCCAGTTTGCCAACATCCAGAGACTACTGATCAAAATGTATCGCATAATATAATTCATCGCTAACTCCACTTTTAGCTAAATCCAAAACATGTTAAGACCTGCAGCACTTAACCTTCTGCAGTGCCAAGTACTCTGTTTTTCCTCGTTAGAGTTTAGTGAGGCCAATTCAAAGTAACCCGGTATTATCTAACTATACCTCTCTATTAGTTTTTTACTGGTCTGGTCTAACAATGCAGCTAGTTAATCTGAATATTACCTGAAATACCTCGAAAAACGTTACCCTCTGTGTCTTGCCCTTGATGAGTTAATCTATATCTCCCAGCTTCTATCGTCTTGGGCGTGTGCCAACTTAGGGTGGCAATAAAAGACTCATCTTGTTTTCGCCATCTCACGGTTGTAGTCCAGTCACTGTCAGTTGCAATAGTTTGCCAGCCGGACGATTTTTGCACTTCAACTAACATGTAGTTATTGCCGGTGACATAGTACGCACTGGGGTTGGTCGACCAGAATAGAGCTGTCACGGTGTCACCTTTACTGTACGCCGATGTCGCTGAGGACAGCGGATCGCCATAGTTTGAACCCTTGGGCGTCACAGAAATATCGTCACTCTCTAGAGTCTTTTCAAATGACTTGCCACGCCAGTCATCGTACACGGTGCTCGATGTAACAGGACTATTAGTATCTAAAGCTTTAGACAGCCTACTAACAATTTGCTGATAGGCGGGGAGTGTCCAGCGACCATGTAATGTGTGGCCACCTTCATATTGTTGGACAAGATATTCCTCTGGTGTGGTCACATATCCGGCATAGCCATTGGAATAGCCGGCCAGCACTATATGTTGCGCCCAGTCGCCAAGTTCATTCATAACGGTGGCTCTAAGACGGCGCCCGGCCATAGTAGTTACCTCTGTGGGCATTGCCAAAATGACCAATTGACCTATGCGAGCGATAGTTATAGAACGTATTTGTGATTGCAGGGGCGGGTTACCACTACCGGTTTCAAATAAAATAGCTTTAGGGGCGTGACAATCTTTTACCGCTGCGGTCCATTTTGGCGCACCGGTTAACCAACCAATCAGAAGATCTAACCAAATACTTTGTTGGGTCATTCCCTCTTCAAACAGAAAATGGCCGCCGCCATCTTCGGTAGATCCTCCTGCAAATGAATAACCATAGGCCGATGGACAGGTTGTCTGCGAGCCTGCATTTGTAAACTTATCCCCCACCTCATAGTCAGCTAGATTGACGTATATTTGGTGTGACTCAACACTGCCAGAGAGGGTATCTTGTGCATTATTAAAGAGATCCAGTGCAACCTGAAGTTGACGATCACCCATAATTTGCGTGGTTTCTACATCGGTTGTCCCTGGGCCAGTATTATCTAAATTGGTATTTGGGGTTACATCACCTGGGTCTGACTGCGCAAAAGCAGCGACAAAATCACTTTTATCGGTGTAGCGGGTACCCTGCAGTTTTTCCATTTGGAGCGACGCATAACCCTTGTGATCACCGGAGATGAGTCGGTTGTAGTAGTTCATGGCTGTGGGGTGTAGTGCGTGCCAGTTGAGCATTCCAATAGGCCCGGAGTCATCAACAAACTTTAGCAAGGTCATTGCCGTTGGCGTGTTTCGAGAATATTGATCGCGCTCATTTTTTGGGTTTTCCAAATAGGCAGGTACTGAGCGATTGGCGCCGCCATTGTTGAGGATGCCTTTCTCCAAATAAATAGTACCCGGCTGAAGATCCTGGTGAGCACTTACAATTGAAGCCGTTATGCCCTTAACAATAGCGCTAAAATGAGTGGGATAAAAACCACCCTCTAAACCAAGATCAGACCTTGAATGCCAATAACCACCCGGTCCTGCATGGGTATGAGTAGCACTCAAAATAACATTATTGATACTGTAATAGTCACCATATTGTTGTTTGAGCTGATCAATAACAGCCAAGGTTATGTGATGTTCAATACTACCCAAGTCAGCGCTAACAAAGACCAGTCGTTTAGTAGGCTCATTAGCTTGAGCCACAATAAAGGCCCGTGATCGTTGGCGAATATGCAGGCCTTCGGTCAACTGATCTTCGCGGCCAAACCCCCACATTTGAACACCATAACTAGGGCCGGTAATGTCTGACATACCCCGGCCAATAAGGTAGGGCTGTGAGGTTTCTTCTGCATGGGTAGTAACAGGAAGAAGTACCATGACGCAAAGAGCGACATATCGGAAAATAGTGTTGGAGTAACTGGGATAACACTTATTAAGAGTTCTTATCATCCTCTCAGTCTACAGGGTCATAGCGCTAACATCTAGATAGCGGCGTTGGCCTTCTAGAGTCTTACTTTAGCGAGATCTATGTTGTGTTTTTTAAATTCAAGTAGAGAAAGTTTAGAGTCCTTTGCCGACGAAAACATACACAGGGTTGTAGACACTTCAACCGGTGGACATCACAGTTTAGTAGCTATACTTGGGCACTTTTATTTACGAAAGAGGTGTTGCGTGTAAAATAATAAGTCACAAGGTATAACCCACATTGACTGAAGAATACCCAGATCCATTGGTGGCTGGTCATAGGCCACCAGTTGGCATAATAGCCGAAAAGCACTGTGCCACTGCTAGCTGCTGCAATTGACAATCCCGACGCGGAATTAGCAATGTTTTTTGATTTGAAAACCTTGCGATACCAGTGGTGAACTTGATTATGCAAGTGGCTATTATCCGGACGCATTATTGGCGTCCCCTTTAATAGTCGTCTTATTACAGTGACCAAAAAATCGATGCATGGGTAAGATAATAATGCCGCTAAAAAAGATAACGAGGCCATGCCTTCTGCATAGATAACAAGTGATGTTATTAAAAGTGATGCGCCGACGCCATAGGATCCTGCATCACCTAAAAACAGTCGTCCAGAGACCACGTTAAATATCAAGAAGACTGAGCAAGTAATTAATACCGCTGCAAAGCCGAGCCCATCAAACTCATTCACGAATATAGTAAATGACAGAACTGCGATTCCAGACACAAGCCCATTAGCACCATCGGCCATATTCATGGCATTTAAGAACCCGACACAAAAAACGAGGGTCAGAATAAAAGCGAGTACAGGAATCGACAGAAGTGAATCAAGTATCGGAATACCAACTGAATTTGGAACAAGCCCAGGCCACTGAAGAAACACAAACCCGAAAATCAACAGTTTTACGAGTAACCGAAAAGAAGGGGAGAGGCTTTGACTTCGGATATCTTCGACTAGTCCCAACGTCATACAGCCTATGACTGGTATCCATGCAAGCCAGTCAATATTTAACGGCCCATTCCCTCCTGCCTGCCTGCCGGTTAGATCCAAAAAATAAAGCACAAATATGCCGCCAAGGATCGAAGCTGCTCCGCCTAGACGGGATGACTGCATTTCGGCAATGCCATGTTTATGGGGAGTCTCTTTGGCAAAACTTTGCATTGACATTAGTTGCATTAGACTGATCAGAACAAAGCCAATGACACCAAAAATAACAGTCGATAATATGACCATAAAGATGAATTGAGTTTTTTCACGATTCGTTAATGCCATATAAACTAATACCACACACAACGTCAGCTTGGAGTATAGGTAAAGTGGCTATTCGAAATTCGATAGAGTTTTACTCCGAAAAATGAATGCAGTTGCCTTGAGAGTATTGTAGATTCATGTAACTATCGCATCTGTGATTTAGGGGTCTAAACCTGTGTAAATAGGGATAGTTTGGTAGTAATAAATCGGCGCTTTATATGATTGATCAAGAACTTACTCTAACCTTAGTCAGTTGCGCATTCTTCATGGCGCTAGTAGCCTTTATTTCTTATCGGCAATCTAAAGATGAATCAAATAGTCGAGACGGGTATTTTTTGGCTGGACGCAATCTGAGTGCGGTTTTTATTGCGGGTTCGCTGTTGCTAACGAATCTTTCTGCAGAACAATTGATCGGGCTCAACGGCTCTGCCTATGGGTTTAATTTGAGCAGTATGGGCTGGGAGGTCACTGCAGCCTTCGCGACCATATGTATGGCATTTATTTTTCTGCCCCGCTATTTGGCCGGGGCTTTTTCAACCTTACCTGAGTTCCTCAATAATCGCTTTGATGATGATGTCAGACGTCTGACCGTCATTTTGTTCATGTTGGGCTACGGTTTAGTGACTATTCCATCGGTGTTGTACTCAGGATCTATAGCGGTACTGCAGTTGTTTGATGTACCGAACTTATTTGATATCTCATATAGTCGATCACTGGTATTGACCATTATTGTTATTGGTAGTTTGGGTGGCGTTTATGCCATATTTGGCGGCCTCAGAGCTGTTGCCGTCTCTGACACTCTAAATGGTATTGGTCTACTGATTATAGGTATTGCTGTGCCTGTACTGGGGCTTTCGTTGCTGGGTGAAGGTAGCGTGATGGATGGTTTGAGAATCATAACCACCACTAATACGGAAAAGTTGAACGCTATTGGCTCTTCTGAGGACCCGACGCCTTTTGCGACACTGTTTACCGGTATGATTTTTGCTAACCTGTTTTATTGGTGTGCTAATCAGTATGTTATCCAACGTACTTTAGGAGCTAAGAGCCTTGCAGAGGGGCAAAAAGGTGTTCTCTTTTCGGGTTTTTTTAAGGTACTTGTGCCTATCATGATGATGATTCCGGGTGTTATTGCTTTTCACCTCTACGGAGGGGCTAACAGCCCCGATGGTCTTGCCTCGATTGATCTCGCATACCCCCGCCTCATTCATGATGTACTACCAACCTATGCTTCAGGTTTTTTCCTAGCGGTTTTGCTTGGCGCAGTTTTTAGCTCGTTTAACTCTTTGTTAAACAGCGCGGCAACATTATTTTGTCTAGATGTTTATGAACCTTGGAAAAAGGCTAGAGGCGTTACAGCGATCAATGATAAGCAGATTTTAAAGGTGGCGAAAACAGCCTCTATTGTGATTGCACTATTTTCGTTCATTGTGGCGCCACTATTACAGTTTGCACCGGATGGTTTGTGGCAGATTATTCGTATCTTTACGGGCTTTTATAATATACCGGTCATTGCCATTGTGATTGTTGGTCTTTTCTCTAAGCGCGTTCCAGCACTGGGCCCTAAAATAGTGATTGGCTTTCACCTCATCACATACGGTTTATTAAAGTTTGTTTTAGATGACATTGTTACTCTCCATTTTATCCATCTTTATGCGGTACTGTTCTTTATTGAGGTGGGTATTATGTTGTTGGTAGGATATTACCGTCCCACGGCAGATAGCTGGACATATCAGCGCAACCATGTGGTTGATATGCAACCTTGGCGCTATGGTATACCTTGCGCGGTTAGCTTAATGTCATGTGTCGTGAGTTTGTACCTGCTATTTTCACCGGTCGGAGTAGTAGGGGGTTTCAGCGTGTTATTTGCACCTCTAATGAGCTGTTTAGTTGCGTCAAATATCTTTGTTTGGTGGCATTACATTAGGTTAAGTCGTCGCCTTCAGATATAGCTCGCCGTTACTGTCTCATAGTGCAGCCTTAAAGAGGTATTACCACTCCGAGATAGACCCATCATCATGGCAAAATCATCGTTGTTAGTAACATGTTCCAATAGTTCTGCACTTTGGCTGTAATATAAATCGTTATTTATTACTCATCAATGTAAAATTCACTGGCTCTAGGGCGGGTACCTACGGCATTATTCTGGTTACATTGGGTTAGGCTAACGCGGCGACTAGTAATCTATGACTATCAGTGTCGAATCATTTTATACCCTCCACAGTCGCCATTGCAGTTTGGTGATAGATTGTCGCGGAAATGCTCCGGCAATACTGTACTGGGGATCACGGTTGTCTGAAGCTACTAGTCCTGACATGTTGTCGCTGTTAGCGACTCGTCAAGAACTACAAGCATGCCAAGCACAAGAAGCCTTAATCGCTTTGTCCCCAGAGGCCGCTGCGGGTTTTATGGGCAGCCCAGGAGTGCAAATGCATCGCAGTGGTCGTCAATGGGCGATTTATGCTAAAACTAAGTCCGTTGACTTAGTCGATAACCAATTAACTATTATTTCGCAATGCCATGGAGCCGAAATCCATTTAACGCACTGTTTAGCGCTGCATGAGTCTACCGACGTACTCACAGCTACCACAGAGATCACTAACAGTGGTAGTTCTGCACTCTGGCTTGATCGCTGTGATGCCCCCTGTATTCCGGTACCTATGCACTACAACAAAATTTTAGGTTTTACCGGTCGTTGGGCAAATGAATTTCAACAGGTGAGCATAGACCGATTTCCTGGTGCCTATGTTCGAGAAAATAGGTCAGGTCGAACCTCTCATGACTCATTTCCTGGTATTGTTGTTCATACTGAGGACACCAATGAAAGTTCAGGATCTGCCTATGGGCTGCATCTGGGATGGAGCGGTAATCATCAACTGCGCATTGAAGAACAGCACACTGGCCAAGCTTACGCACAGCTAGGAGAGTTGTTTTTCCCGGGTGAAATGAGTCTTGAACCAGGCGAAAAATACTGTTCGCCCACGTTATATGGCACAAGTACTGATCATGGTTTTTCAGCTATTTCTGAGTCTTTTCATGGCTATGTACGCGCAAGCCTCACCGACAAGCGAGTCAGACATAAGGTCAGGCCTGTTCATTTTAATACCTGGGAGGCCGTTTATTTTGATCTGTCTTACGATCGGCTGTGTGAGCTCGCAGATGTCGCAGCAGAGGTGGGTGCGGAACGCTTTGTTCTTGATGACGGTTGGTTTAAAAATCGCAAATCAGACAAGGCAGGACTAGGGGATTGGTTTGTCGATAACAGCGTCTTTGTAGATGGTTTGGGCCCGCTGATTGATCATGTAAAAGCAAAAAACATGGAGTTCGGTCTCTGGGTCGAGCCAGAGATGGTTAACCCTGACAGTGACCTCTACCGAGCGCACCCTGATTGGGTACTTAATGCTGATCCAGCGCCCCTAATACTGTCACGAAATCAACTCGTCCTCGATTTAACGCGAACCGAAGTGCAAACTTATCTATTTGAACGACTAGATACTTTATTAACAGAGTATTCTATTAACTATTTGAAATGGGATATGAATCGCGCTGTATATCAGCCGAATAACCAGGGTGGGAGGGCCGTCGGTCACTACCAGACTAATGCGCTTTACACGTTACTGGCGCGTCTTCGAGCTGCACATCCGACAGTAGAGATAGAAAGCTGTTCATCTGGCGGCGGTCGAGCAGACTTTGGTATTCTTGCCTTCACTGATCGAATTTGGACCTCCGATAGCAACGATGCACTGGATCGCTTAGCCATTCAAAAGGGGTTTTCGCTGTTTTTTCCGCCAGAGATTATGGGTGCTCATGTCGGCCCAGCAACCTGCCATGCAACCGGCCGTGTTTTGAACATGGATATGCGGGTTGGTGTTGCAATGTTTGGGCATATGGGTATCGAGGCCAATCTTTTAGACATAAATGATGAGCAAAAGCAGACATTAAAAGCAGGATTGGCCTTACACAAGCAACATCGAAAATTACTACATGGCGGCAGACCAGTGCGACTAAACATGCCTCATGGTCAGAGTGGCTTTGGGGTAATCGCTGCTGACGGTGGAGAAGCCATTTTTTCTTATGCCCAGCTAGATACTTTGTCACATAGCGTTGGAGCGCGACTTCGGTTTTCTGGACTGGACGAGGATAGTCGTTATGAAGTCAAGATTATCTGGCCACTAAAGCCCACAAGTTACTCTACCTCTATACTAGAGGTTATTGATGGATCAGTGATTAGCGGTGATGGCTTGATAAATGTTGGCATACAACTCCCCATTATGTTGCCGGCAAGTGTGCTAATTTTTCATTTATCCCGCGTTATTGAATCCTAAGCCGCGCCCAAAGCGCGGTTTAGGTTAACCCAAAAATAGATCATAGACCGACTGATTACTTTGCTGACATCGAATTATCAAAGTCGCTGGCATCATGGCGCTCGGCCAATTGTTTTTCTTCAGCGCCCCAAACACGATTAACACGTTGACCACGTTTCATGGCGGGGCGTGTTTGGATTTCTTTGGCCCAACGAATGACGTTGGTGTAGGCGGTTACATCAAGAAACTCACCAGCCTCGTAAAGTGCGCCTGCCACTAATGCACCATACCAAGCGACATTGGCCATGTCAGCAATGGTGTATTCGTCACCGCAGAGGTATTGATTGTCAGCCAGTCGTTGGTCTAATACGTCTAGCTGGCGTTTTACTTCCATGGCGTAACGATTAATGGGGTACTCATATTTTTCGGGTGCATAAGCGTAAAAGTGACCAAAGCCACCACCCAAAAACGGTATGCTACCAATGTTCCAAAACAACCAAGATAAACATTCTGCTCGCAGTGGCGAGCCAATGGCAGGCACAAAGTGATTAAACTTTTCTGCCAAGTACAGCATGATGGCACCGGATTCAAATACTCTTACCGTTGTTTCTCCACTATGGTCTGCCAGTGCAGGAATTTTTGAGTTTGGATTGATACCTACAAATCCGCTACTGAATTGAGTGCCGTCAGAAATATTAATCAGCCAAGCATCATATTCAGCCTCGCTGATACCCAATTCAAGAAGTTCTTCCAGAAGAACAGTCACCTTAACGCCATTGGGAGTACCCAGTGAATAAAGCTGGAGGGGGTGCTTCCCAACAGGCAGTTCTTTTTCGTGTGTGGCACCGGCGATTGGGCGGTTTATCTTCGCGAAGCGGCCACCGCTTTCGCTGTCCCATGTCCAGACTTTGGGGGGAGTATAGGGTTCGCTCATAGTTTCTAACTTCCTTAGTTTTCTGTTGAGTTTCATTGAGTGCTAGTGTTGCTTAACACTTCTAAATAACGGTTACGCTGTTTCTTGTATATCTTCAGACTGGAGGCCGATCCATTCGGCTCGATTACCGAGTAAGAATCTGTTAACAAATAGGGCCAATGCTACACAGGTAAAAAAGGTAATGAACGACATATGAATGTAGTGCAGTGGCATCCAAATCCATATGAAACTGGCGTACATAAGAACACCGGCAATCACAGCGGTGATTGCGGCACGATAATCCACATTACGGAACAACAATCCTACGGCAAAACAGGCCAATATTGGCATGCTGATAAGGCCCCAGAGTTCTTGTAGTAAGTTAATGATGCTGTCAGATTGTGCATAGATAGGCACCATAGACACCGCTATGATGACGAAGATCACCGTGGCTATGCTACTGAGTCGACGCAGGTTGGGTTTTTCGTTGATGTAAGCCTCGTGCAGATCACAGACATACATGGCGGTAGAGGAGTTGACCATGCTGTTAAAAGAGCTTAGTACCGCAGCTGCAATGGCTGCGGCAAAGATACCCGATAACCAGCCTGGGAGTAGGTCGCCGACAATACGACCGTAGGCTTGATCGCCAATGTCTCCATACAGTTTAAAAGCCACTATTCCGGGTATTACCACCATAGACGGAATAAACACCACCCGTATAAACGCTGCGGCATAGACACCTTTTTGTGCTTCTTTGACTGTGGGTGCAGCCATGGCGCGCTGGGTAATCGTTTGGTTTGTACTCCAATAAAATATCTGAATAAATAACATACCCGTTAATAGCGTGTGCCATGGTACAGGAGAGTCGCTGTCGCCAATTAGGGTCAGCCTTTCTGCGGGAATGCCACTAAAGTCAAAGTCAATGGCCATTAACGATAGCACCACAACTAACAGGCCCATGGCTAATACCAATACACCGCCATAGGTGTCAGACACCGCGACAGCTCTAAGGCCACCAATCACCGCATAGGCTGCTCCAAAGATTGCGAAAGCGGCAGCAATGGTTACCAGGTCTAGCTGAATACCTGTCATGGATATCATAAAGAGCGCTCCGGTATAAATAACCGCAGGCTGAAACACAAAGACATTGATAAACAAAAACATGGCGGAGACAAGTGCGCGCACGTGCTTACTGTTGTAGCGGCGCTCTAATAGCTCGGTGGTGGTAGTGCAGTTATTTCTGTAGTACACCGGCAAAAAGACTTTGGCGAGAATCATCAGCCCCATAAAGCCTGAGAGCTCCCATAACGCTAACAACAGCATCTGATTACCGTTCATGCCAACCAGCTGATCAGTGCTGAGGTTGGTAAGGGTTATTGAACCTGCCACAAACACCCATGTAAGACCGCCGCCAGCCAAAAAGTACTCTTTGTTTGAATTGGTTGAGCGACTAATTTCACCCTTACATTTTATATAAGTAAGTACTGCAATAGCACCCAGAACTGCACAGAATACAGCTAGTTGTATGGCTTGTTCGCTCAAGTGAAACTCCCGTTTATTATTATTTTGGTAAAGGTGATTATTCTGTTGCCCGCCAGACTGCTATTCCATGCGGTTCAACTGTTGCGTTTCCTAGTAGCCATTTTGTATTTGCAGCAATGGGTAGTACCTGTGGCTGTTCTGAGTAATTAAAGGCAAACATGAGGGCACCGCGCTGAACGACGCGGATGTCTTTATCAAACCGGTAGGTTCTTACGCCATTATGTTCGCATTGCTGCTGTAAAAAATCGAGTAAAAACGCTCTGTTAGTGAGCGTACCAAGATAAGTGAATTGCCCACTCCGTACAATGGCGGGTTCGTCATTATGGTACGTGGCGATGACCTCTGTGTTCGCCGCATCTAGTTGCTCACGCCAACGACAACTTTCGTACTGACGGCCATTCCAAGTTAGGACTTCAGCAAAGTCTTCACGGAGGGTTTCTACAGACAGCACGCGTATTGGTAACAGCGTTTGCAGTAGCCCGGGTGGTAAGTCAGTGGGATAACCAAACTCCGAGGTTTTAGCGCCAGATCGTGGGCCGAAGACAAATTCAGCACTGCTGTTTTTACACTTTTCGACAAAGGCACTATCAATGATAGGTAGACTCGGAGCAATGATTAAGGCGTAGGGTGAAAAGTCTGCATCAACCGATATAAAGTCGACGGTAACACCTAGCTCGCGCAATGCGCTGTAGTAGGAGAATTGCACGCTGTTGAAGTCATAGGCCTCGCCTTGCTTTTCTATATCACTCACCCACAGCCCTTCAACGCCGGTAATAATAGCCACTGACGCTGACTGAGTCGTCTGGTGAGTAATGTCTAATTTAGACACTTCTAACATTGCTTGTTGAGCTTCAGGCCAGGCTTCGGTTTTTGAGTTATCAGGGCGTAATATTCCTGCGTGCATTTGCTCCTGTGCAAATGGCGCCTGACGCCATCGAAAATAGCAGACACAGTCTGCACCATGAGCAAAGGCCTCTATAGTCCAAAATCTAATCATTCCGGGGGCAGGCCGAGGATTGTTATTTGCCCAGTTAACGGGCCCGGGTTGTTGCTCCATGACCCAAAAGCTACGGCTAAGTAAGCCGCGGGTTTGGTCGTGATAGTAAGTGGCAAAATCTGGGTGTCCAGTGCGCATATAGCGACGTAACTGGTCTGCTGGAGCACCGGTAAGCATAAGGTCTGTGCGGCCCAGCGGGTAATTATCATAGCTAGTAAAGTCTAGCGGTGCTGCCAACGCAAAGTTATCCACGGCGGTTTCGTTCATTGGTATAAAGTTATGAGTGATGAATTGGTTGGGGGCATGTTGACGGATCTCTTTAACCATAAGAGTGTGATACTTAACCACCTGGTCTGATGAAAAGCGGCGATAAGCCAAACGATGGGCAGGACTGGTTTCGGTCACCGCCAGTAGGGGTAGCTCTATTTCATCAAAATCACGATATTCCATCGACCAGAACACATTGCCCCAATCAGCATTGAGTTTTTCAATACTTGAATAGTTATTGGCACACCAAACTTGAAAGGCACTGCGTGCATTGTTAGAGCCACTGAGCGCGGTATCATGACAGCAGAGTTCATTGTCGGTTTGCCAGCCAACTACGCCGATGTGGTTGCCATAGCGAACGGCTAGTTCACGGGTAATCCGTAGCGATTGCTGTAAAAACTGGACGCTCGAAAAATCATAGTGACGGCGCGACCCAAAGGTGCGTGTGGATCCAGTGTTTGGATCTACAGGCAGTATGTCGGGGTGCTGGTCGATGAGCCACTTTGGGGGTGTCGCAGTGGGGGTGCACATAACGACTTTGAGACCCGCGTTATTTAAAGTCAGAATAGCTTGGTCTAACCATGCAAGATCTAATTCACCGGGATTAGGTTCTAGTCTTGACCAGGCAAACTCACCAATTCGGACATAGGTTAAGCCTAGTTCGGCCATCATCTGCGCGTCTTGCTCCCATTGCGCCGGCGGCCAGTGTTCTGGGTAGTAGCAGACTCCGAACATTTACTTAACCTTTATTAGTCAATAGCGCGTGCGTCGGGCGCTTGAGCTTTCAGATGAATAGATGACAACCATATTATTGTCGATAAAATGTAATGCCACTACCCCATAGATGTTTAAATCCGCGCCAAGGGTCGCTGTATTGCATGTCTGCTCCTTGATATTGCTCAATACTCTCACGATTGGGCAGGTACTGGCAGCGAGCATTGTCTTGTTTAATATGACAATCTAAAAAGGCCAAGGACATATGTTTGTTGACCCTATTAATAGTCTCAATTTTCCAGCTTGGCTCGACATAATGCCCAAGTTCAAAGTCTGTATCAAATGCTGCAGCAGGCGCTGGATGGCCAGCAATATTATGCCGCGCATTTTCGTAGACCATCATGTACTTATGCTCAGAGCCGGTTTGTTGAAAGAGTTTTTTAACGCCATTTTCAAATCCTGAGGTATTATCTTGGTCACCGGCGACAACAAGCGTGGGTACGGTCATTGCCTCCATGGCTTGCGCGCTATGAACGTTTAATTCACCACCCCAAGGCGCAAACACCTGGATGGCCTTCCAACGGGGATCAAGTTGCTCACGACCTGCATAGCAGGAATTTAAACGAAGGGGCAGCAAACTGGCGATGATGGCTGGAGCCCCAATCTTTTTGAGCTGCTCGGCATTAAAGTCATAACAGGCACCGATAGTATTAAGCGCAGCAAAGCCTCCCATCGAATGCCCAACAATGCCGGCATGGTTGGTATCCATGCGTGCTTTCAGTCCGGGCATTAGTAGAGATTCTTCAGGGTTAGAGAAATAGTCTAGTAAAAATTGCTGATCCCGAGCGCGGTTGTAAAGAGTGCTAATAAAGCCTGAAGCACGGGTTGCATCATCAAACACTTCGGCGTTGGTGGAGTCTTTGTGGTCGATACCTACCACTACATAGCCGTGGCTAGCAAGGTGCTCAGCTAAATAAAACATCTGCGTTCTATAGCCGGTAAAACCATGAGAAAAGAACACTAATGGAAATTTTCCGTCGCTAGTGGGCGACGCATCACGATAGGCCTCACCTTGTAATTCAAAGGGTTTTTGCAGCCGAGTTACATTATGGTAAGTCGCCTTGGGGCTTTTTTTGTCAGACTCGGCAGAGGACACCGCAGGGTACCAAACTTCAAGTACCAAAGGCCGCTGAGTACTGGTTATAAAATTAGCTGTGTTAAGACGATCATCGTCCTCAACGGTCAGAGTGGTTACGCCGACGGTGTGAGATCCCGCAGTGGCTAGTTCAGGTGTAGTAGGTGGTTGTTTGCTATACAACTGCTCAGCACTACTGGCGTTGCCTATTAATAAAATGGCAGCAATAAGTACTAAGGTTCGTGGGTAATGTCTTGTCACACTGACTCCTCCTGAGAATCTTTACTCTTTAATACGTACTTCTCTGATCAGTGCCTTTATTGTTGTGAGGTACGATACACGTTATTGTCGATGGGATACTAAATAAAAAGTAGCTATTTAAACAGGTTGCTAACTTGGGCCGCAGGTTTGGCCGAACTCAACAGGTAATCTATTTGTTTTTGAAACCAATATCAACGGCAATGCACCTAGTCATGTTGGCTAATGTTTCACATTAACAATAAAAATTAATAACGGATAGTAGACTCAACTATAGAATTGTCTCACTATAGTGCCCACACGCAACACCCTAAACGCTAGATGACTTGGATAGTAATAAGTGAGCAAGCAAAGATTACGTTTTTTTGAAAAGTCGTTGAGCCAGCAACACATTACAGATGCGGATCAGTATCTGTATGAAACGCCAAAAGCCATACACAAATTAGCCATTATAGGCACGGGTACTATTGGTCAAGAGCACATGTATGTTGCGACACTGCTTGGCCGAGCGCGTGTGCATGGCATCTATGACAGTCAGGCTCACAGTATGGATGTTGCAGAGCAAAACTTTAAAACCTACAGTAATCATTCTCTTATTCGTTATGCGGACCTAGAGGCTGCTTGCAGTGACCCTGAGGTGGATGCGTTAATGATCTGCACGCCTAACTACACTCATTCTGATGTGCTCAATGTGGCAATGCGTTCGGGTAAGCCAATTTTCTTAGAAAAGCCGATGGCGACAACGCTGGCAGATGCACATGGTATTGTTAAAGCCAATGATGCATACCCATCGTTTGTTCAAATTGGTCTGCAATATCGCTACAAAGCGCAATATATAGAAGCCTTTCATGAACTGCAGGAGCGCAAAGCTGTTGGGGCTATTAAAACCATCAGTATGAGCGAGTACCGGCCACCGTTTTTGGATAAGGTCGGCCAGTGGAATAAGTTTAACCAAAACAGTGGTGGCACCTTGGTTGAGAAATGCTGTCATTACTTTGATCTGATCAATCTTTTAGCTGACGCCATTCCCCTCAGAGTGTATGCCTCTGGTGGACAAGCGGTAAATTTTTTAGACTTTGAAAAGAATGGTGTTCCTGCCGACATAGATGACCATGCGTTTGTCATTATTGATTATGCTAATGGAGTTCGAGCCAATTTCACGCTCAATATGTTTTGTCATGACTTTAGGGAAGAGCTAGTAGTAGCGGGTGATACTGGCAGATTGATGGCCAATGAGGTGTTTAATATCCATCAGCAACAACCGTCAACAGCCACCGTGGTGCTGGAAAAGGGTGAGTGGGGGGCATCTAAGCAGACGGACGTTACTTACGCGCGAGAAATTGAGAAGAGCGGCCATCACGGTGCTACCTACTACGAGCACATAGCGTTTGTTGATCAGTTAGAGGGAAAAACTACCGACGCAGCCACACCAGTTCAGGGTTTGTGGTCAATGGTCGTTGCTTGTGCCGCGCAACACTCGCTCAAAACTGAGCAGGCAGTGGATATTAAAGTATTTATGCTCGACAACAATTTAACAGACTATCTTTGAGAAAACGGATCATCTATGAATCAAGCGATTAATGTAACGGGTCAGGCCATGCCGGCAGTGGGGCTGGGTTTGTGGAAGCTGGACCTTGGCGAGGTTGCCAATACGGTCTACAACGCTATTAAGGTTGGCTATCGGCATCTAGATAGTGCGGCAGATTATGGGAATGAAAGACAAGTAGGCGAGGGTATTGCTAGGGCGATTGCCGATGGTTTGTGCTGTCGCGAAGATTTATGGATTACCTCTAAATTATGGAATACCTATCATCGCCATGAGCATGTCCAGGCTGCTTGTGAAAAGTCTCTTGCCGACTTAGGCATCGATTATTTCGACTTGTACCTGATTCATTTTCCGATTGCGCTTAAGTATGTAGATTTTAATGATCGCTATCCGCCGGAGTGGATTTTTAATCCTGAGGATGATCATCCGGCAATGGAAACGGATTCGGTGCCTCTTAGTGAAACATGGGCTGCAATGGAACGATTAGTAGAGAACCAACTAGCCCGTAAAATTGGTATTTGTAATTACAGTGCGGCGCTACTTCACGACCTTATGAGTTACGCGCGCATAAAGCCAGCCATGTTACAAATAGAGTCCCACCCGTATCTGACTCAAGAGGCGCTAATACGTACCGCGCAGTCCTATAACGTTGCTGTTACGGCGTTCTCCCCTTTAGGAGCATTGTCATACGTTTCCATAGATATGGCGACAGCGGCTGATTCTGTGCTCTCTGAGGCAGTTGTAGTGGCCGCTGCCGAGCGCGTTGGTGCTACCGCTGCTCAGGTGGTTCTGCGCTGGGGGGTGCAACGCGGTACCGCAGTCATACCCAAGACCAGTAAGTTAGAGCGTTTGACTGAGAATCTATCGCTATCAGATTTTACCTTGACCGATGAAGAGATGGATGCAATCTCAGGATTAAATCAGAATCGTAGATTTAATGATCCCGGCGTTTTCTGTGAAGCCGCCTTCGGTACCTTTCACTCAATTTATGACTAATAGCTGAGTATCGTTAAATGAGCTTAATAAACGTAGAAAAAATAAGCGTAGCAGATCAGCAACATTACCCAGACAGTCTATTTCCTCTGGTCTATGCTAGTCAGTCGAATACGGATAGCAATGCCGTTGCGCGCTGGATTCAGCAACATAAATCCAAGATCGAGGCAGAGTTAGAGACCAATGGAGCCGTCTTGTTTCGTGGCTTTGGTGTTGTCGATGACCAGGGCTTTGATGGATTTATTCGCGCCTTTGGTTGGCCCAGTTTTACCTATGAAGAATCGTTGTCCAATGCCGTGCGGCATAACCGGACGGAATTAGTGTTTACCGCTAATGAGGCACCACCTTCAGTGTCTATTTTCCTGCATCACGAGATGGCGCAAACCCCCGTCTTTCCATCAAAACTATTTTTCTTCTGTGAACAGGCAGCGGTATCTGGCGGTGCAACACCTATCTGTCGGTCAGATATCCTACTTGAGCGGCTGCAGTCTGAAATTCCAGACTTTGTTGCAGCCTGCGAGGAAAAGGGCATACGTTATTCACAAACTATGCCTGCAGAGAATGACTTGCAGTCAGGCCAAGGTCGTAGTTGGGCGAGTACCTTGAGTGCAGCTAATGTCGAGGAGGCCGAAGCCAAACTCAAGCGATTGAACTACCGATGGCAGTGGCAGGCTGATGGATCTTTGAGTGTGATAACGCCAATACTTCTAGCTGTCAAAACTCTGCAGGACGGACGAAAGGTGTTTTTTAATCAACTAATAGCGGCATTTAGAGGCTGGCAAGATGCCAGAAATAATAGTGAAAAATCTATTTGCTATGGTGATGACTCGCCAATCAGTAATGATGATATGGCCGTGGTGATACGCCTAGCTGACCAGTTAACTTTTGACATTCCTTGGCAAACTGGCGATGTGGTGCTAGTAGATAATTTTGTCACCATGCATGGTCGCCGACCTTTTGAGGGCCAGCGCAGAGTTCTGGCGTCATTAGTCGCTTAGAGATTGACTAGCAGAGCTTTAGCCTCGAGCGTTTTGCCGCAGTTTTAGTACATTACGCCCTTAACTCTATGCTAACGAGTCTTCTATTACGCTAATATATGAAGGTAATCTTCAATTGACGAGAACCTCGCATGGGATATTATAAAACGATACTGATAATGATGGTTTTTACCTCTGGTTGTGGGGGTGGTGGTTCTTCTTTGCCGTCAGAACCTCCGGCTGCTCAACTGGCACCGATTATTAGTACTTTTTCGTTTTTGGTGGAGAACAACTCAGACTTAGAAGCTGATGTTGCTCTAACCATTAATAGCGGTAGCATTACTGGCCGAATACCAATCAATATCTCTGTTACTGACTTAATCGCTAGCTTTCAACACAGTGGTTCTTCCGTCAGCATCACATCAATTGATCAGCAAAGTGGTAGCACTGCTAATGATTTCTCGACCATTCTGACCTACACCACAAGCGGTTCTGACGGCCAGACGACCGATTATCAAGTTGATTTAACGCGGTTTACAGATCTTCCCATTGTTTATCTCACCACAGACTTCTTCGCGGCTATTGATTCTAAGGACGATTATGTCCAAGGAGAGTCCTCTATAGATGGCGGCCGGCACTTTGATGATTTGGCCCCAGTAGAAATGAAAATTCGTGGCCGAGGTAACTCAACGTGGTACCTGCATCCTAAGAAGCCTTTTCAGATGAAATTATCAGATAAAGTAGAATTCTTGGGAATGCCCAATGACAAAAAGTGGCTGTTTCTGGCGGAATACTCAGACAAAACCATGCTTCGAAATAAAATATCTTTTGAAATGGGCTATATCAGCAACCTAGATTGGACGCCTCAAGGGCGCTTTGCTGAGGTCTATATTAATGATGAGTACAACGGTACTTATAACATTACTCAAAAGGTAGAAGAGAGCGATAACCGTGTCCCACTGGGCGATAAGGGCTATTTACTTGAGCTTGATCAGTTAGAGCGACTAGACTCAGATGATGTTTACTTTGAGAGTACCGTTACTGACCAGTTTTTGGTGAATATTAAAGAACCTAATCTCGATCTAAACAGTTCAGAATACACTTACATTAAAGAGCTTATTGGCAGCTTTGAAAGTGCAATTTTTGGCTCAAATTTTTTGAGTGATACCGAGGGCTATATCAAATATATCGACGTTGATAGTTTTGTTGACTGGTATCTTATTAGTGAAATTACTAAGAACGTTGACTCAATGTTTTTCTCGAGCATGTTCTTGAATGTGATGCCCGGCGAGAAAATAAAAATGGGCCCGCTCTGGGATTTTGATCTGTCTTTTGGCAATGTTGATTATGCCGACAGCCGCTATGCGGAGGGTTGGTGGGTCAAGTATCACCCCTGGTATGAGCGTCTCTTCCAAGACCCAGACTTTGTCGACAGAGTCAAAGTGCGGTTTGCCTACTTTAAACACAATCAAGATTTCATTCTCGACAAAATAGATACCTATGCGCAACAGTTACAATGGGCTCAGCAGGAAAATGACAATAAATGGCAGACCCTTGGCATTTATGTTTGGCCGAACCCTGTGATTTTCGACACCTATCAAGAAGAAGTTGATCACATGAAGGCCTGGTATGTAGATCGAATGACATGGCTCGACAACGCTTTAACTGACCTTTAGAGCAGTTGTTAAACGAGAGATTAAGATGTAGCCTTAATAGGGATTAAAAATTACAGGACGTAAAAACATGAGAATTTTAGTTTTAATCTGCTCTTCGATCATCGGTTTTTCAGCTATCGCCCAGGATGATGGGCTCTCCAGAAAGGAAAATATTACCTTATTTAATGAAGCGCAGAGGTGTTACAAGGCTGCGATTCAGGCTGGTCGCCAAATTACAGAGTCTATAAGGTGTGCAAAGACCTCTCTTGATATTGGATTGTCTTTATTTGAGCCTGATAGCAAAAACATTGCCATACTCACCTACAATTATGGCAAAACGTTGAACGGTGACGAGCGTGATTCAGTCCTTAAAAACGCGCTAGATTTGTATGAAAATATTCATGGTAAAGATTCCCCCGAGCTAATTGATCTCTTAATAGATACCGGAAAAGCCACTAGGGCTTTAAGTATCGCAGAAGAAAGCTTTGGAGCAGGATCTATTCTCTATGCTGACACGTTATTGGCAGCAGGGATGAGTGATTATACTGGGTTCAGTTTTCAGTCTCGATTTTTAAAGGAGGCTCTTAAAGTCTATAACAATGAGGCAGAAGGCTCCGAGTCGGTGGGGGCGTCACTAGCGAATTTTCAATTAGGCAAAATCAAGATGGCTCTAGAAAAATATAAGTCATCAATTCCCTATTTTCTTCAAGCTACCAAGAACCCCTCAATCTCAAGTTATGCTCACGCGTTTCTCGTAGAGGCTTATGACCTTACGAAGCAGCAAGACAAAGCCACAGAACACGTACTGATCATGGCAAAGCAACACGACAGAGTTAACACTGAGGATCAGGACTATGTCCCTTTGTTTGTTAAAACGCCGGAGTACCCCAATAAAGCGCAAAGAAAAGGTAAGGACGGTTATGCTATCGTCGAACTTACCGTATCAAAAGATGGCCTTGCTGTTAACTCAATCATCATTGAAGAAGAACCAAAATCCTGGGGTTTCGGCAAAGCCGCACTCAAAGCTTCCAGCTCTTTAAGGTATGTACCTCGATTTACAGATGGAGAGCCAGTGGAAGTGCCTGGTGTGCTCTATAAATACACTTTTAACATGGCTCGCTAGTTGATCTGACGTTCTTTGCCTTCCCAGTAGGGCTTTCTAAGTTCTCGCTTGAGGAGCTTACCTGTGGGGTTTCGTGGCAGTACATCGGTAAAGTCGATGCTTTTGGGGACCTTGTAACCGGCAATCTTAGTTCTAGAGTGCGCAATGATCTCTTCTTGAGTAGCGCTCATGCTGGACTTTAGCACCACAACTGCTTTCACTGCCTCACCCCATTTTTCATCGGGTACACCAATCACCGCGACATCACCAATCGCCGGATGGTCGAAGAGGGCATTTTCTACTTCGGCGGGATAAACATTTTCACCACCAGATACAATCATGTCTTTGATTCTGTCGTGAATGTACAGGTAGCCGTCTTCATCTAGATAGCCAGCATCACCGGTGTAAAACCATCCGTTTTGAATCGATTTTTCGGTGGCCGCAGCATTGTTCCAATAGCCTTTCATTAGACTTTTGGAGCGATAAGTGATTTCACCAACCTTATTAGCAGGCATTGTCTCACCATCTTCACCAAGAATTCTGACTTCTGCACTGGGTGCGGGTTTACCACAGGACCGGAGCTTACCTAGCGCTGGGTCATGATCTTCCGGGGGCAAAATAGTACCAGCACCGCAGGTCTCTGTGAGGCCATAAACCTGGCAAAAATCACATTTAAAAATATCTTTTGCAGTGAGTAGCACTTCTTCGGAAATAGGGCTGGCCCCATAAAGCAGAAAGTCTAGATTAGAAAAGTCTCGTTCACGAACCCCAGGTATGGAGCTCATAAACAAAATCACGGCAGGCACAAAGAATGCGTATTTAATACGATATTTTTCTAACAAATCTAATATCACAACAGGGTCAACGTCTTTAAGAATGACATTGGTGAGGCCTTGCGCTAAGCCTACTAAACCAACATTAACCCCAGCAACATGAAAGATCGGCATGGCAACAATGCTTGCTTCGCCTTCTTGCCAATCACCCCATCCACCATTAGCGGCTTGATCGAGAACATCGAGGTAGTTACCGTTAGTCAGCTGCACACCTTTTGGGTGACCAGTAGTGCCACTGGTATATAGCTGTAAAGCGTCGTCTTCAAGAGCAATGGGCAGCATTGGATCTGAAACATCCTGTGCATCGCGCCATTCGGTATAGTTGGGCCATTCGGTGTGGCCGCCGTCAATAGCAATAAACTGGCGAACATCACCAATATCTGGCATCACTTGCTCAATCACATCATAAAATTCTGCGCCGACAAACAGAATGTCAATGCAAGCATCGTTTAGAATATAGGCAATTTCGGGTGCGGCGAGTCGCCAGTTAACACCGGCAATGACTACGTTGGCTTTAACGGTGCCTGACATTACTTCAAAATAGTAATCGCTGTTTTTGCCCAGATAGCCAATGCGGGTACCGGGTTTGCAGCCAGCACCAATGAGCCCATTGGCGACTTGGTTGGCCATGCGGTCAAGCGCAGAATAGGTTGTTTCACGGCCTTCAAAAATTTGCGCAATACGCTGGCCATTTATTTTAGCTTGGTATCGGCTTATGTCGGCAACACAGTTGAATTGATCTAATGCGATCATGGTTTCCTTCCCCTTTTACTAATTTTTATTTTATATTTTTCTAACTCTTAGTTTACTGACAAGTGAAAAGTGCGCAACAAAAACTCGCAATCCAATGCAAGGAAGTTGATGCCTTGTATAAGGTGAGGATAATTGTCGGTATCAATATCAAATATTGTTAAACTGCCGTCAAACCAGTTAGCCTTAGGCCTCTGGAAAAGTCCATCCCAACATGTTAATTTGTTAATGCATAAGTAGCAGTAAAAGATGCTGGCGAGTGAGTGACCAATACTCCTGATTACCAACAAAAGAGGAATAACCATGTCAATGATTGTTAATCGTCGAGATCTCGACTTTGTGCTCTATGAAACTTTAGGGTTAGATAAGATTCTCGAGTCAGAGCGCTACGCTGACTATGACCGTGAATCTCTTGATTCTATGTTAGACCTCTGTCAGACGATTGCTGAAGACCAGTTTTTAACCTGTGCGTCTAAGTTAGATGCTAATGAACCGCAGTTTGTCGACGGCAAAGTCGAAACGATTTCTGAGCTTAAAGACGCTATCGCTGCTTATCAGGAAGCCGGTTTATGTGCTTCAGCCTACGATGCTGATATCGGTGGTCTGCAGTTACCTTGGATGGCAGATCAAGCGCTCAATGGTATGTTCATCTGCGCCAACAATCCCGCCCATATTTACCTCTTTTTGACTCAGGGCGTTGCTAATATGCTCAACGTCTGTGGGTCTGACGAGCTCAAGGCCAAGTATTTACCCAATCTTGTGGATGGCAAGTGGTTCGGCACCATGTGTTTATCTGAAACTCAGGCGGGTTCGTCGCTTGCAGATATTCGTACTAAGGCTGAGCCAAAACCCGACGGATCCTATGCCCTTACCGGCACTAAGATGTGGATATCTGGCGGCGAGCAAGATCTTACCGAAAACATTGTTCACATGGTATTAGCTAAAATTCCGGGCTCGCCTCCGGGCGTGAAAGGCATATCTCTGTTTTTAGTACCTAAGATGCGAGTGAATGATGATGGAAGTATTGGTGCCTCCAACAATATAGCGCTGGCTGGTTTGAATCATAAAATGGGCTGTCGCGGCGCGACTAACTGTCTGCTCAACTTTGGTGAGTCTGGCGAATCTATCGGCTATCTCGTTGGAGAGCCTAATCAGGGCTTATCCAACATGTTCCACATGATGAACGAAGCACGTATTTCTGTGGGTATGTCAGCAGTGATGAGTGCGCTTGGCGGTTATTTATATTCACTAGATTATGCGCGGAATCGTCCGCAAGGTCGTCCATTGGTCAATCGTAATCCAGAAGATCCACAGGTTATGATCAGTGAGCACGCAGATATTAAGCGCATGCTGATGACTCAAAAAGCCTTTATTGAAGGCGCTCAGACCCTGATGTATTACTGTGCCGAGTTAATTGATACGAACAAATTGTCTACTGACAAAGCCGCTAACCAGCGGCGTGATTTACTACTAGACCTGTTAACGCCGATTTGTAAGTCTTGGCCTTCAGAGTTTTGTCTTGAAGCCAACAAGTTAGCAATACAGGTATTGGGGGGCTATGGCTATACCCGTGAGTATCCCGTGGAACGCCTCTACCGAGATAATCGGCTTAATCATATTCATGAAGGGACTTGGGGTATTCAGGGTATCGATATTCTGGGTCGTAAGGTACGCATGCAAGATGGTGCTGCAGTGAAGATTCTTCGTGAAGAAATGCAGGCAACAATTGATTCGGCGATAGGGCATTCTCAATTAGGTGTTTTTTGTCATCAACTGGAGGAATACTTAAGCCTCACCGAGGATACTATCTCTGCGGTAGGGCAAGCTACAGATCCAGCTTTGGCACTAGCTAATGCGACTATTTTCTTGGATGCTATGGGGCACCTCGTGATTGCATGGATGTGGTTAAAACAGGCTGTTGCAGCGATAGAAGGTAAACAAAAGGGTAATGCAGTAGACGACGCGTTTTATGATGGCAAAGTTGCGGCAATGCAGTTTTTCTTTCGCTATGAACTGCCTAAAATCAAGCCAAACCTTAGTCTAGTAGCGGATTTGGATAGCACTTGTTATGACCTTACTGCGGATCAGTTTTTAGGCGTCTAATCCCTGTGATAAATGGCTCTGGCCTTGCTTTGTGAGGTCAGAGTCGCTCTTCTTGGCTACGCGTTTCTAATATTGTCTACCCATCTATGGTCCTAATAGGTCTGCCTTTAGTTACTGCGTGACATTGTAAAATTAAAGCCCTTAGATTCTGCCAATGATGAAAAATTGTCGACGGCAAGATAGACTAGTGAGTCATTGTTTTAGGTTTACACTGTTCTTGGGAATCTAGACACTTGCCGGAATCACATTAAATCTGCGTGTCACGTTATTATTAATTTTTGAGGGTATCACCAATGTCTGCTTATAAAGCCCCAGTTCAAGAGTTTTCTTTCATCCTTGAAGAGCTCGTTGGCTATGAGAAACATAGCCAATTGCCCGGTTATAAAGACGTGGGTCTAGATATGCTAGATGCGATCTTGCCGGAAGCAGCCAAATTTTTTGAACAGGTCGTCGCCCCGACAAATTTGATTGCGGATGGGCAAAAAACACACATTGAGAATGGTGGCGTAGTCACGGCACCCATCTTAGACGGCATTAACGCGCAGATGGTTGACGCGGGTTGGAGTGGTTTGAGTGGCTCAACTGATTACGACGGCTCAGGGTTCCCTGGAGTGGTTGATGTTGCAGTTCAGGAAATGTTGCAATCGGCCAATTTGGGTTTGAGCTTATTACCTATGCTCACTCGTGGTGTCATCCATGCGATTCATTTATATGGATCAGAAGATCAAAAAAATACATATCTTGCCAACCTTATCAGTGGCGCTTGGTCGGGGACGATGAATTTAACGGAGCCACAAGCTGGTTCAGATCTCTCAGCGGTTCAATGTAAGGCTGTACCTGAGGGTGACCACTACCTAGTCTCAGGACAAAAAATATATATTACCTGGGGTGATCACCAGCAAACTGACAACATAATTCATTTGGTATTAGCTCGGTTACCGGATGCGCCTGCTGGAAACCACGGTATTTCATTGTTTTTGGTACCTAAGTTCTTGGTTAATAACGACGGTAGCGTAGGCGAGCGCAATGATGTTTATGCGGTCGGCGTTGAACATAAGTTGGGCATTCACTGCAGTCCCACTTGTACCATGGCTTACGGTGATAATGGTGGGGCTATCGGCTACCTTGTTGGGCCCGAAAATCAGGGCTTAATGTGCATGTTCAGTATGATGAACAATGCGAGACTGTCAGTTGGGCATCAAGGCGTTTCCATAGGTGAGAGGGCTTACCAGCAGGCTGTGGGCTACGCTGCTGACCGAGTGCAAGGAAAGGTACAGGGGGTTGAGGGACGAGCTCCGATTATCCATCATGGCGATGTGAAGCGCATGTTACTGCAAATGAGGGGGCTGACCGAAGCGGGACGCGCGCTGTCGTTTTACACAATAGCGGCGGAGGATCGCAGTCACCACTATACCGACCATGATTTACAGCAGTACGATCAAAGGTTGGTTGAAATTTTAACGCCATTAGTTAAAGGCTGGTGTACCGAAGTCTCTATGGAAGTTACTTCCCTAGGTGTTCAGGTGCACGGCGGGATGGGCTTTGTTGAGGAGACAGGCGCCGCTCAACACATGCGTGACGCGAGAATTTTGCCGATCTATGAAGGCACTAATGGTATTCAGGGACTAGATTTTATTGGTCGTAAATGCCTGCGTGACGGGGGAGAGGGGCTGAGCGATCTTCTTGCTGAGATGACGGCTACAACGCAAACGACATCTTCCGACTGTACCGGTATCAATGCTCTTTTGTCGTCCCTGAGGGCAACGATTATTCAATGCCAGTCTGCTTTAGACCATGTGCTAGCCAACCCAAGTAACTCACAGTTTATGGCCTACAATTTCATGATGTTGTTTGGTAACTCAGTGGGTTATTGGTTGCTAGTTAAATTGTCTATCGCGGCTAAATCGCACATTGAAAAAGGTAGTGAAGATCGCTTTTATCGTCAAAAGATTGCGACGACGGAGTTTTTTGCATCTCAGCTATTAACGCGTAACGCGGGCTACTTAGGTGCTATTACAGGTGACACACAAAGCTACGATGAATTTGTGGTAGAGGATTTTTATCGCAGTTAACATGCGTGGAGCAGCCAAAGGAATCTTCGGCTGCTCCGTTGTTAAAGACTACATGCAGGCCATGCCTTCCATGACTTCAGTTTTTATCTCTTCCATGCCTTCAGCTTTCATGTCTGTGATGCCTTCCATGTCTTCCATGCCTTCAGCTTCCATATCTTTCATGTGGTTCATGCCTTCAGCTTCCATGCCTTCAGTTTCCATATCTTTCATGCCTTCAGTTTCCATCTCTTGCATGTGGTCCGTGGTCTTTGTTTCTTGAGAGATTGCTGGATTAGTCAGCAATGCAATAGCGATTATTGTAAGTGTTAAAAATTTCATCATAGTCCTCGTGATAAGTTAGTTGATCTCAGCGCGAATATTGCGTGCATCACGAGAATTTTTAAATAGTTTTTTGTTGAGTATGTGAGGTGAGTCACAAGGAATAGTCAATTAACCCGATATTAATTACCAGTGTTGCTGAGAACCAAGCCAACCACCAATGCCACACAAACAATGAAAAGTATGGTGAACACAAAACCACCGACTATAAATGCTAACGGGTTACCTCCTGCAAAGTCACGTTCGCGGTTCTTGTCGCTCTGAACGCCAATGCCAGCAGCAAGTATACTTAACACGATGGCGCCTAATTTAGGTTTGTTGTTTGGTTGATCGTCTTTAGACACTGAAATTTCCTATGGAATATGATTATTAAAAGCCTTGCTGATAATCGGCAATCTATGATTAAGTTACTGCACTATTTAGGGTTGCGACTTTAGCACCAAAAATGCGCACAGTCATCGCTATACATAGTTGACTAAAAAAATTAATCTCGTTTGATAATCATATTTTGCCAATTCATCCGTATAGCGTAAAATGGAAATACAAATTGAGCGTGCCGCGCATCAGGATAACAATATGCTAAATGTAAATATCACAGATTCAGCTCAAGAATATCTTGCAGGTCTTCTAGACAAACAAAATTGCGAGGGTATTGGTATACGTATGTTCGTGTCTGACCCAGGTACGCCAAAAGCAGAAACATGCATAGCGTATAGCCGTCCAGGGGAGCATAACGAAGAAGACTTGGTGGTTGAATACGAAAAGTTTAATGGCTACTACGAGCAGCGTAGCATCCCCTTTTTGGACGATGCTAAGGTGGACTTTTCGGAAGACAAATTTGGCGGTCAACTAACGATTAGGGCGCCCAACTCCAGGTTACCCAATATCAGTGATGACAGCCCGGTAGAAGACAAAGTGAATTATTTGCTCTACAACGAGATTAATCCTGGCCTCGCATCACATGGTGGTGTTGTCTCGCTTGCAGAAATACACGAAGGCTACGCGGTACTTGAATTTGGTGGAGGCTGTCAGGGATGTTCTGCGGTTGACTTGACTCTCAAAGAGGGTGTTGAGAAAACACTGATGGAAAAAATTCCAGAACTGCTAGGTGTTAAAGATGTGACTGACCACAGTGACACCAGCAATGCTTACATGTAACTCATATTTTAGTCATAAAAAACCCGTCTTTAAGGCGGGTTTTTTGTTTCTGTTGAGTCACTATAGAGTTTAACCGACATCAATGATTTGCTGATAGGCAATTAACTTCCTGCATATGCCATGGTAAGAGTATGAAAAAGCCTAGGGCAAAGACATGTTAACGTTTAAAGATTATTTGCAGAAAACTAGCGGGTGATAGGTGTTCACTCAATAAAAAAGCCCGGTAGTTATTGGCCTACGGAGCTTTTTATTAAACCATTTAAAAACCACAAGCTAGCCGATAACTCTCACCGGCACAGTTTGTGGCTCAACACTCAGGTCTACCGAAGGAGGCTGGAAGTCGGTCAGGTTAATGCCCTGAACGGCGGCTTTGTATTCTTCGATGGTTGGGATACGACCCAAGATGCTAGACAATACAACCATTGGCGTAGAGGCCAGCAGTGACTCACCTTTCTTTTCGTTAGTATCTTCAACCACACGGCCTTGAAACAGGCGAGTAGAGGTAGCCAGTACCGTATCGCCTTTCGCAGCCTTCTCTTGGTTACCCATACACAGATTACAACCCGGTCGCTCTAAGTACATAATATTCTGGTACTGCGTACGAGCGGCGCTTTTAGGGTCGGCATCGTCAAATTCGAAACCGGCGTATTTCTGTAGTAGTTCCCAGTCGCCTTCGGCCTTCAACTCATCAACGATGTTGTAAGTGGGTGGCGCAATAACCAGCGGTACTTTGAAGTTGATCTCGCCTTGAGTTTCAAGGTTGCGCAACATCTGAGCGATGATCTGCATGTCGCCTTTGTGCACCATACAAGAACCGACAAAGGCCAGGTCAATGGTTTTGTTGCCGCCATAGTAAGACACTGGACGAATAGTGTCGTGCGTATAGCGCTTAGAGGCGTCTTCGTTGTTTACGTCCGGGTCAGCAATCATTGGTTCGTCGATTTGGTCCAGATCAACGATCACTTCTGCGAAGTACTTGGCATTGTTATCTGGAGCCAGAGCAGGGTTCTCTCCCGACTGGATTTCAGCGATACGCTTGTCAGCCAGATCGATAAGGCCTTGCAGCATATTCACGTAGTTTTCCATGCCTTTGCCAATCATGATCTGGATACGGCTCTTAGCCAGTTCCAGCGACTTGACCATGGTTTCATCGTTAGAGATACAGATAGAAGCTTTTGCTTTCATCTCTGCAGTCCAGTCGGTGAAGGTGAAAGCTTGGTCGGCCAGTAGGGTTCCGATCTGTACTTCGATGATACGACCCTGAAATATGTTCTCGCCGTTGAACTGCTTGAGCATCTGCGACTGAGTGGCGTGTACCACATCGCGGAAGTCCATATGGCTCTTCATATCGCCCTTGAAGGTAACCTTAACAGACTCAGGAATCGGCATAGCTGATTCACCGGTAGCTAGCGCGACAGCGACGGTGCCCGAATCTGCGCCGAAAGCAACGCCCTTAGACATTCGGGTGTGTGAGTCACCACCGATGATGATGGCACGGTCGTCTACGGTGATGTCGTTCAACACCTTGTGGATTACGTCGGTCATAGGGTGGTAAGCGCCCTTAGGGTCACGCGCGGTGATCAGGCCGAAATTGTTCATGAACGACATCAGCTTAGGAATGTTGGCTTTTGCCTTGCTGTCCCAAACAGAAGCGGTATGACAGCCAGACTGATAAGCACCGTCAACACTTGGCGAGATCACAGAAGCCGCCATGGCTTCCAATTCCTGACAAGTCATAGGGCCAGTCGTGTCTTGAGAACCGACGATGTTCACTTTAACGCGAACGTCAGAACCGGCATGCAACGGGGTATTAGAAGCTACGCCCAGAGCATTCCTGTTGAAGATCTTCTCAACAGCGGTCAGGCCTTGGGCCTCAATCGAAATTTCCTTCGATGGTGCGTAAACCAGAGCGGGTTTAACCCCCAAAATATCAGCTGCAATGGTCTGCAGCTTCTTGCCGAATACGACAGCGTAAGAACCGCTAGCCTTCATGAATTCAACTTTTTGCGGTGTGAACGCAGAAGAAACGTCCGCCAGTTCTGTGTCGCCGTTGTAGAGCTTGTGCTTTTTGGTGTTAATAGTAAGTACAGTACCTGTAGCCACTGAGTAAGCCTCTTCCAGCACAGTATCGCCATTATCGTCAAAAACGGTGTTGCCTTGGGCGTCTACTTTTTTAACCCAGTTTTTCAGATCGAGACCGATGCCACCGGTAACGTCAACGGTAGTCAAAAAGATTGGAGAGATACCGTTGGTACCGGCAACAACTGGAGCGATGTTGATGAACGGCACATATGGGCTGGCTTGCTTACCTGCCCACAGGGCAACGTTGTTGACGCCGGACATGCGTGAAGAGCCCACTCCCATGGTGCCTTTCTCAGCGATTAGCATCACTTTGGCGTTCGGGTGTTTTTTCTGTAGCTCAACGATTTCCTGCTGGGCTTCGGGTGCCATCATACACTGGCCATGTAGTTCACGGTCGGCACGTGAGTGTGCTTGATTACCTGGAGACAGCAAGTCTGTGGAGATGTCGCCTTCGCCGGCGATATAAGTGACGATTTCAATGGTCTCGTCAATTTCTGGCAGTTTGGTAAAGAACTCGGCTTGTGCGTAGCTCTCTAGGATCTCTTTAGCGATGGCGTTGCCGGCTTTAAAAGCGGCGGTCAGGCGATCGGTATCGACTTCGTACAAAAATACCTGAGTTTTCAGAACGTCAGCTGCTGGTTTGGCAACGACTGCATCTTCAGACAGAGCAAGATTGAGCAGAACTTCAATAGAGGGGCCGCCTTTCATATGCGAGAGCAGTTCGAAGGCAAATTCTGCTGTGATCTCTGCAACGACAGATTCACCCAGAATGATTTCTTTCAGAAATTGTGCTTTCACGCCAGCAGCGCTGGTTGTACCTGGTAGCGCATTGTAAATAAAGAACTTCAGGGAATCTTCCCGCCGCTCATTCCCGGTATCTTTGATTTGCGCAATAATCTCTGCCAGCAAATCAGCACTGTCGATTGGCTTTGGATTTAATCCTAGGTCCTTTTTACGGGTGGCAATTTCATCCATATACTCTGAATATAAGCTCATTCAAATCTCTCACGGTAGGCTTGAAGCACAGTGTGCTTTTCTTTTTTTTCATTTATGTGGTGAAACTAGGCCATAAATGGCTCTTATTTTCGAGTGGAATTATACGGTATTCAGTAGTTTATTTACAGGCTTAAAGTATATACCCGTTATTATTCCTACTTGTTGCGGTAGCTACCAGTCATGCTGAATTAACGACGTCCAAACACCTCATAATGTATTGTCTCCTTACGCCCAATAACTTATCCCTATGACTGTATTTTTGGGTAAAAAATACTAGTAAAATGTCTATCCATGATACCGCGGCATAAGGTAAAAAAATTACACAACCTCATTAAATAGAGAAGTATTTGATCGAGATATTTAGGGTTTTTAAAAGTAATGTTTTCAGGGTAAAGTTTAACATACGTGGCTAATTAGCCGCGCATACACAAGATTTAATAAAACATGAGGTAAGACTCCTCATTTTGATCGATATTTAGTCACGGCTATTTTTATGATTACAAGCAAAAAACTATTAAGGCCCGGTAGCAGGCTCAGTCAACTCGAGAGTATGCTTGAGCATCCTTATTCCGTTATTTGGGATTGCTGCTGTGACCATGGGTTATTGGGTATGTCCTTGCTAAAGCGAAAGCGTGCTTGCGAGGTAATTTTTGTCGATATTCTTATCGAACAAATGAATAAGTTGGAAGCGATACTTAGGATAAATTGTCCGCTTGAAGAATATACTTGGCAAGTCTGGTGTGATGATGTCAAAAATATTGTTGTGCCAAAGGATCAGTCTCAATTGTTTATTATTGCTGGCGTTGGTGCGCGTCAAACGGTTGAATTTATTAATAGTCTATGCGTTTCGGCTCCTGGAAAATCATTTGACTTACTTGTTTGCTGCGTCCATGGAAACTATTCGGTTAGAGAATCACTCATTACCCATGGCTTTAAGCTAAAGGATGAGCGAATTATTTTTGAAAACAATCGTTTTTATGAGGGTATTTATGTGTCGAACATCGGGCATGAAAACATTACCAATACCGGTACTAAAATGTGGGATTGGCCTAATCTAGATCATCAAGATTACTGGCAAAGAATAGTCGGCCACTATCGACAAAAAGCCAAAAAAGATCCCGCGCACTACCAACCGATTATTAACGACTATGAGACATTGCTAGCATCAATCAGTAATGTTTAGAGTAGTCATAGTGTCGCCCAAGCGAGGGTATTAAAGACGAGGTTTTTTTTGCGGATAGGAAGCCATTTCGTTTGTATCCATGGTAAAGTCCGAAAAATTAACAACGTACAAGAGACACTACCCCGTGCCCACAGAAACATTATTAGCCCCTATTAATGCCTTCCTTGGCTGTGAAACGCCAAAAAGTTGGATCGACGAAGCAATCAAGCCTGAGAATCTAGCTGTTTTGTTGGTAGACCATGCTAACTGTGAGAAAAAAGCCGCGAGCACTGCGCTTAATTTAATTTATCGCTATACCGATAATTTTGAATTATTAAATAAAATGTCCCGCTTGGTACGGGAAGAGATGCGTCACTTTGAACAAGTGATCAAAATCATGAAACAGCGCGACATTCCCTACCAGCATATCTCCGCATCGCGTTATGCAGCAGGTCTTCGAGAGGTGGTGCGCAAAGACGACCCGGGTCGTCTGGTGGACGTACTGATTGTTGGTGCGTTTATTGAAGCACGCTCTTGTGAGAGATTTGCAAAAATTGCCCCTCATCTGGATAGCGAGTTAAAAGCGTTTTATCAGTCACTGCTTAAATCTGAAGCACGCCATTACCAAGATTACCTCGCCTTAGCCACAAAAGCGTCTGGCAATGAATCTATTGACCAACGTATAGCCGTAATACGGAAATGTGAGCGACAACTTATTCAAGATCCTGATGTGGAGTTTCGATTCCACTCCGGCGGCTTTGGCTAAAAAATGCATCAAGCTCCCCATCGTATATTAGGTCAAAGGATTAAAGATGAAAGTGAAAAGTTGGTCGATTGTCTTGGGTGGGTGTGTAAGTGTCGTATTGGCACTGGGCCTCTTCAAATATAACCAAATCCAAGCAGCGATTGCTTTCGGTGCTTCATTTCCTGAACCCATGGAGTCAGTCGAACTGGCTATTGCTAAGCAAGTGAATTGGCAGAAGACCGTTATGGCGACAGGTGAGGTAGTTGCCAAGAGTTCAGTGAACTTAAGTAATGAGCTAGCGGGGCGAATTAAAGAAGTGGGTTTTCAGCCAGGTGCGCAAGTGTCTAAAGGGCAGCTTTTGGTGCGGTTCGACATTGCCGAGGAGATTGCTCAGAGAGACGCCGCAATGGCCAACGCTACAATCGCTAAATTGCTACTAGAGCGCAACACAACGTTGGCAAAGAACGGGGTTGCGTCCGCAGAGGCGCTAGATAATGCCAAGGCACAATTTAATGCGGCTTCCGCTAGAGTAGCGGCCTTAGATGCAACGATCGCTAAAAAAACGCTGCTAGCCCCTTTTGATGCTAGTACTGGATTACATGAATTAAAGCAGGGCCAGTATCTAGCGGCCGGTAATGTGATCACACGTCTGGTAGGCATAGATACCAAAATTTGGGTAGATTTTAGTCTTCCTCAACAGCAGGCGAGTCTTGCAGTTGGAAATAGTATGAGTTTGATGGGTTATCCAAAAAGTGGTGCTGTTGTCATTGCAAGAGACTCTTGGGTCGATTCGCAGTCGCGTAACGTTCGCTATCGCGCCGAGGCCAACGCAAGTGATAGTCTGCTTCCAGGCTCCTTTGTGCGCGTGAGTGTCCCCATTGGAAAGATTTCTCGCCTTATTCAGGTGCCGGCATCAGCTATTCGCTATGACGCGATGGGTGCCAATGTGTATGTGTTAAATCCCTCGGAAGAAGGAGCCGATGCCCCAGAGCGAGCTTCAAGAAGGGCAGTTGAGTTGGGCTCGGAAAACGACCAGAAAGTGCTTGTGTTGAGTGGATTGAACGTCGGTGAAAGGGTTGCTGCCAATGGTTCTTTTAAACTGCGTGAGAATATCCTTGTTAATGCCGTAGTCACCGACGCGGTGTTTGAAGCTACTGCCTCATTGATGGAATAGGTATGATAAGTATCAAGGCGAAGCAATTAGCAGACAGTCTAGAAGATAAAAGATTAAGTACACCAAAGTGGACTGACGTTTTCATTCATCGCCCGGTGCTATCTATTTCCATTTGCATCATGTTGGTATTGATGGGCCTCAAAGCAGTTTCAAATCTTCCTGTTTCACAGTTCCCCCAGATTGAAAGTTCGTCGCTGGTCATAAGCACTCCGTATGTAGGTGCCCCAGCGGATGTCGTGCAGGGTTTTGTGACTGATCCCATTGAACGCGCGGCCTCCACGGTGCCTGGGATCGATTATATTGATTCAGTCACTACCGCGGGCTTTAGTGTGGTCACCGTTTGGTTAAACCTTAATGAAAACAGCACAAGCGCATTGGCAGAGTTGTCAACTCGTCTTGACCAAATCCGTTTTGAGTTACCAGCAGGCGCTGAAGATCCGTCAGTTGAGGTATCCAGGGCAGATCGCCCCAATGCCGGTTTTTACCTAGATGTGGTATATGAGGGTATTAGCCGAGCAGAAGCTACTGACTATCTGAGTCGTCGGGTCACATCTATACTTGCCGCGATTCCTGGTGTTCAGCGTGTTGCTCTGCCTGGTGGGAGACTGCCAGCGATGCGCGTCTGGCTCAAGCCCGATCAGATGGAGGCCTTCAATTTAAGTGCCACCGAAATTGAAGCGGCACTACGCAGTAATAATGTTATTGCCACCATGGGACGTACAGAGAATTCATCGCAGAGAATTGATTTATTAGCCAATACTGCGCTGCAGAGTGTCGATGATTTTCGTCGATTGGTGATACGCGAAAAAAATGGAGTGCAGGTGCGGTTAGGGGATATTGCACGGATCGATTTGGGTGAAGAGGAAGGAACAACAGATGCGCGCATAAATCAGCGGCAAACTATCTTTATTTCGGCTTGGCCTTTGCCGGGTGCTAATGAAATAGCGATTGCAGATCGCCTTTATACGGTAATTGATGAGATTAATCCTACCCTCCCCAAGGGTATGAGTATTCGAGTCGGCTACGATATTACTACTTACATGCGTGACGCACTGAGAGAGATTTTTATCACTTTAATAGAGACAGTGCTCTTAGTCGGTATTGTAGTGGTAGCGTTTATGGGGTCTTTACGCACCGCCTTGGTCCCATTAGTTACTATTCCTATTTCATTATTAGGGGCCATAGCGGCAATGTCGTTCATGGGGTTTTCGCTAAATCTGCTGACAGTTTTAGCGATTGTGCTTTCCGTAGGCCTCGTGGTCGATGATGCCATTGTAGTGGTTGAGAATGTTGGTCGGTTTATGCGCGAAGGGATGAGTCGTACTGAGGCGGCCCTTAAAAGCTCTCGGCAGTTGTTAGCGCCCATTGTAGGTATGACTTTAACGTTGGCTGTGGTCTACGCCCCAATAGGATTTTTGTCTGGTTTAACCGGCGTCTTATTTAAAGAGTTTGCCTTTACCTTGGCGGTAGCAGTATTGATTTCTGGTGTGGTGGCGATAACTCTATCACCCATTATGAGTGCATATGTTTGCGCTGAAGGCGGTAAAGAAGGGCGTTATACGCAGTGGGTCAATGGGCGTTTCTTAATGTTGCAAAATGGTTATAAAAAAATGCTTGATGCAACGCTGGACAATAATGCCCAGGTCGCAGTGGTGGCGATCTTCTTTACGCTTTTAATACTTCCGTTTTTCGTGCTTTCTAAGCAGGAATTGGCACCTACCGAAGATCAGGGTTCTATATCGGTCATTACCAGTGGCCCTCCAGAAGCTTCTCTCGATTACACGACGAGATATATGGGTGATGTCGTGGATGCAATGGCGTCATTACCTGCAACCGCAGACATGTGGCAGATAGTGTTGCCATCCAGTAGCTTTGGCGGTCAAAATTTTGTCGAATATAACAAACGTGATGTCACGGTCCATGACCTACGCTGGCAGACTTTTGCTAACCTCTCTGGAGTAACGGGCGTTAAGAGCTTTCCGATACTCAGTCCGGCATTACCTACAGCTGGTAATTTTGATATCGAGCTAGTCGTGCAGTCTACAGACAGCCCTGAAGTCGCGCTACCTTTCGCTGAAGCGATGGTTGCAGCTGCTTATGCCAGTGGAGTGTTCATGTTTGCTGACACCGATTTGCGCATCGATTTACCGCAGGCTAAGTTTGAAATTGATCGAGAGAAAGTGGCTGACTTGGGGTTGAACCTAAGTGATATTAGCCGCCAAGTGAGCTTCCTTTTGTCTGGTAATTATGTCAATCGATTTGATTTTAGTGGTAAGGCCTATCGCGTGATCCCTATGATCGATCGACAGTTGCGCTCTGACCCTGAGATGTTAATGGATATTAAAATCCGTACTGCTACCGGAGATCTTATCCCGCTGTCGGCAATTGCTAGTTTAACCCGTACCGCAGCGCCACGGTTTTTGGGCAAGTTTGAACAAAAAAATTCTTTTCGCGTGTTTGGTGGGGTGATTCCGGGCATGACCAGAGAGCAGGCTCTGACGGCTCTTGAGACTGCCGCAAAGGATATTCTCCCCAATCATTACACGTTAGATTATGCCGGAGAATCAAGGCAGATGCGTGCTGAGGGTAATACGCTGCTTGGTGTGTTAGGTATAGCGCTCATTGTGGTATTTTTTGTTTTAGCGGTTCAGTTTAATAGCTTCCGCGACCCACTCATTGTCATTGTAGGCTCCGTCCCTTTGGCATTTTCAGGGGCCATGCTATTTACGTTCTTAGATTTAACCAGCATTAATATTTATTCACAGGTAGGGTTTATTACGCTTGCGGGATTAATTTCTAAAAATGCTATTTTAATCGTTGAATTTGCCAATCAAATGCAGGCTCTAGGGTTAAGTAAGTTAGACGCTATTAAGCAGGGTGCGGCGACGCGCCTTCGCCCCGTTTTGATGACCACGGGGGCCACAGTGCTGGGCCACTTACCCTTAGTCTTAGTAGTCGGTTCAGGCGCAGAGGCACGTAACAGTATCGGTATTATTTTGGTTGCCGGAATGCTCGTGGGGACGTTATTTACGTTGTTCGTGCTCCCGTCCGTCTATTTATGGTTATCTTCAGACCATCATACTGAGCAACAGCGCAAGGAGTTGACTGCTGCGGCTGAGGGACCATTACTGGTTTCCTAGGATTAACGCTTAGAACAGGCAAAAAGATAGTTTTAATAACTTCTTTTTTAGAGCAGGTAGGGGTAATTAACTACCAAAGCTAGTCTGGATCTTGACGTTGTGGACTGGAGAAAATAATATTGTTTATCCAGTTACAGTTCCTGCAAAGTAGTCCCATTCGTCAAAAGTATCGGCTAGTATGGTCACGGTAATTTTTTTTTGTGGATCAGGTCACCTGTTTAATAGAGGCATAAAAAACAATGATTAATTTTTTTACGAAGCAGTCTTTTGTTTCAATATTTTCTCTTTTGTGTTGCTTGAGTTTAACGTCTGCATTTGCCTCTGAAGCTGACCCCGAGGAAGAAGAAAATGACTGGGATGTTACTCAGCCCCAGGGCGAGCTTAAAACTATTTCGATTAATACCAACGAAACTACTTGGTCCAATCTTAGTGTTAGTCAAGATGGAAAGACGATAGCCTTTGATATGTTAGGTGATATTTATACTATCTCGATTGACGGCGGTGAGGGCGTTCCACTGGTGCATGGGTTTGACTGGAACATGCAGCCATCTTATAGCCCAGATGGTAAAACGATCGCTTTTATTAGTGATCGTGATGGCACTTCCAACTTATGGCTAATGGATTCAGATGGTCACAATCCGCGTCAAATTAGCAATGAGAAAACAGCGCTTATTCATACGCCCAGCTGGAGTCCGGATGGTGACTACATAGCCGTCACTAAAGGCTTTATGTCGTCGCGTTCTATCCCTGCCGGTGAAATCTGGATGTATCACCGCTCTGGTGGCGATGGTGTGATGGTCACTGAGCGTGCTTATGGGCCGCATACTCAAAAAAATATGACTGACCCGGCTTTTTCACCCGACGGCAAATATCTCTACTACACCGATGACGTTACATCGGGTCGAATTTGGCAGTATGGTAAAAATTCGACCACTGAGCTTTTTAATATAATGCGCCATGATCTTGAGACCGGAGAGTCGTCAAGTTACATCGGTGGTGCTGGTGGAGCGATTGTGCCAACGCCGTCTCCAGATGGAAAACATATGGCCTATCTTAAGCGTGAGGATACAAAGACCGTTCTTTATTTGAAAGACCTTAAGTCGGGTATCGACCGCAGACTGTCCACAGAAATCGAGCGCGACCATCAGGAAACCTTCGGCTCTGAAGGTAATTTTGCATACTTTGATTGGACCCCCGATGGCCGCCATATCGTCTACTGGACCGCTGGCAAATTACATAAGCTTAATGTCCAGAGCTTAGATGATGTCGTTATACCAGTGCATATAAGCATTGAGAAGCAGGTGCAGCAGCCACCGCGTTATGCCGTAGATGTGGCACCTGACACCTTTGATGTGAAGATGATTCGATGGGCTAGTTTGTCGCCTACCAAGCAAACGGTAGTGTATCAAGCGCTGGGTAAGTTATATCTTCGAGATATAAAAAGTGGACGCGTAAAAAGGCTGACACGCCAAAATGAGCATGATGAGTTTTATCCAAGTTTTTCACGTGATGGAAGATTAATTACCTATACCACCTGGAACGATAAGGATTTGGGTTCGGTTAAAGTGGTCAGTGTAGGCGGAGGACAGGGTTCAACCGTGACGACCGAGCCCGGTATCTATGTTGAACCTAAGTTTTCACCTAAGGGAGATAATGTTGTTTTTCGTCGACTGACAGGAGGGTACCTGCTGTCGCCTGAATGGTCCATGGAGCCGGGGATTTATCTGGCTAACCGAAAAGCTAAGACCATGGAAAAGGTAACAGAGGATGGTTTTAATGCGCACTTCGCCGCGGATGAGGATCGATTGTACTTTACCGACTATGCACCTGACAGCAAGTACACAGAACTTGAACTCTACAGCATTGATTTACAAGGCAACGCTGAAAGAGCATTACTGAAGGGTGACAAGGTTACCGAATATCAACTTTCTCCTGACGGTAAATGGATCGCATACACCTACCAAAATAACGCCTTTGTAGCACCATTTCTAAGTACGGGCTTACTGCAGGAATTAAGTGCTGAAGATGGCGGTTTGCCAGTAGCTCAGGTATCCAAACGTGCTGGTGAATACGTAAGTTGGTCTGCCGAAAGTGATAGGCTTAGCTGGTCCCATGGTGCGACTGTGTTTAGCCGTGAATTAAACCAGGCGTTTAGTTTTTTGGCGGGCGCTCCAGATGAATTGCCGGAACCGGTGTCTGAAGGTTTAAATTTGGGGTTTTCTCTAGCTGCCGACAAGCCGAGCTCAACTATCGCGTTGGTGGGTGGGCAAGTCATTACGATGCGCGATGCCGATAATGCTCAAGAAGTGATCACTAATGGCGTAGTTGTGGTACAAAACAACCGCATTGTTGCTGTGGGCAAGATGGGTGAGGTTGCTATCCCGGCAGATGCTAAGGAAATTGACGTTAGTGGTAAAACACTAACGCCGGGTCTGATCGATGGTCATGCGCATGGTTCTCAAGCGAATGAGGAAATTATCCCACAACAGAATTGGAAGAATCTCTCTAGTCTAGCTTTTGGGGTGACAACCATTCACGATCCTTCTAATGACAGTTCAGAGATATTTGCCGCCGCTGAAATGCAACGTAGCGGCCAGATTTTGGGACCAAGGATATTCTCCACAGGAACCATTGTTTATGGCGCCAACTCGCCTACCGCATATGCTCGAATTGATAGCTATGAGGATGCGTTTTTTCACCTGCAGCGACTTAAAGACATGGGCGCAGTGTCTGTTAAGAGTTATAACCAGCCTCGTCGTGAGCAACGACAGCAGGTCCTCAAGGCCGCACGTGATTTAGAGTTAATGGTGGTGCCCGAGGGTGGTGGCAAGTTGTACCAAAATATGAGCATGATTGCCGACGGCCACACCACGCTAGAACACTCATTAAACATTGCCACTGGGTATGATGATCTTACTCAGTTCTGGAGCCAGACTGAGATGGCCTATAATCCGACATTGGTCGTTGCTTACGGCGGGTTAGAAGGTGAAAAGTACTGGTATGATCGTACTAATGTTTGGGAAAACCCTCGCTTAACGCGTTATGTTCCCCGTTATATTGTGGAGCCACGCTCGATTCGGCGACCTACAGCCCCGGATGATCACTACAATCATATAAAAGTTGCCGCCTATGCGAAGATATTGCGTGATGCAGGGGTGCGGGTGTTGATAGGTGCCCATGGTCAACGTGAAGGATTGGCCGCTCACTGGGAGATGTGGATGCTGAATCAGGGTGGTTTTACTCCTTGGGAGGCATTGCGTGCCGCTACCTATGACCCTAGCATTGCACTGGGTATGAGTGAGGATTTAGGTTCTATTGAAGTAGGTAAACTGGCGGATATCGTGATTATGGATGGGGAAGTGTTAACCGATATACGCCGTAGTGAAATGATCACGCATACAATGATTAATGGCCGGTTGTACGATGTCAGTGATATGTCGGAAGTTGCTAGCGGTAACTCGACAATAGAGCCCCTATTTTTTGAACGCTTAGAGATTAATGCAATGCCCGCAGCGACCGCCAAAGCGGTGGCGGAGAAGTCAGAAAGACATCATTGGGTGCACTAAAAATGATAAAAGAAAAGAGTGATAACTCAGTGTAAATATCAGATACAAAAAAGGCAGCCTAGGCTGCCTTTCTGTGTTTCTAAGTCGAGAAAAACTCGGTCTATTCTATCGCTCATCAATAGGCGTGTAGTCTCGCACATCAGCACCGGTGTAGAGCTGGCGCGGACGGGCAATTCGGTAAGGGTGAGTAATCATTTCGTTCCAGTGAGAGATCCAGCCCACCGTGCGGCCAGTGGCAAAAATCACAGTGAACATTTCTTCTGGGATACCCATAGCCTTCAAGATAATACCTGAGTAGAAGTCTACATTTGGGTACAGCTTTTTACTGACAAAGTAGTCATCTTCAAGAGCAATCTTTTCAAGTTTCTTAGCCAGTCTAAACAGCGGATCGTTCTCTACGCCGAGGACTTCAAGCACCTCATCACAGGTTTGGCGCATGACAAGAGCTCGTGGATCATAATTCTTGTAGACACGGTGACCAAAGCCCATCAAACGGAATGGGTCATTTTTATCTTTTGCTTTGGCAATATATTCTTCAATATTATCTTCATGGCCAATTTCATCGAGCATGCTGAGGACGGCTTCATTAGCCCCTCCATGCGCAGGACCCCAAAGAGCCGCAATACCAGCCGCAATACAGGCGAATGGATTAGCGCCTGATGAGCCGGCCATACGAACCGTCGACGTCGAGGCATTTTGTTCATGGTCGGCGTGTAATAAGAAAATTCTGTCCATTGCCTTAGCAAGGGCAGGATGGCATTTATACTTCTCGCAAGGCGTTCCAAACATCATATGCAGGAAGTTCTCAGAGTAAGATAGAGTATTGTCAGGGTATACGAAGGGCTGCCCAATAAAGTGCTTGTAACACATGGCTGCAATCGTCGGCATTTTTGCGATTAAGCGGTGTGCTGAAATGGTTCTGTGCTCTTGATCAGTAATGTCTAAAGAGTCATGGTAAAACGATGACATGGCACCAACCAATCCACACAGCATTGCCATCGGGTGTGCGTCATACCTAAAGCCACTGATAAAATGCTCAATCGAGCGGTTTACCATAGTGTGATACTTGATGGTATGTTCGAACTTTTCCTTTTGGTCCTTTGTGGGCAGGGCCCCTTCAAGGAGGAGGTAGCAGGCTTCTATATAATCTGATTTGTCGGCAAGAACTTCAATGGGGTAACCGCGGTGTAAGAGAATACCTTTTTCACCATCAATATAAGTGATGTCTGATTGGCAGGATGCTGTTGCCGTAAAGCTTGGGTCGTAAGTAAAGTACCCGTGGCTTCCTAGAGTTCCGATATCAATGACGTCTTGGCCTCTCGTGCCTTTTAGTATTGGCAGCTCGATAGGAGTTTCGCCATCAATTATCAGGGTAGCTTTGCGATCGGTCATACTTATTCCTCAGAAAACGGTTTTATTGTGTCAAAAACTCGGTTTGCAACTATAGGTGTTCAGCGGAAATTGTCAACCAGTGGCGTTCATTTTAGAGGGGGTCTTAGCCTTTTTACGACGGGGATTCTAGGCGATAATAATAACCAGTATTCATTATTTGAATGACATTACCTGTTTAATAGTCTCAAAAGTCATTGAGGGAGGGCGCTACCAGAATCAGGGTTTGAAATGACGTTTTTGCTGAGGTGTGATTTTAATTTCAATACAGGGTAAAGGCATTTGAAATTGAACCCCCTAGTCTTTATACTTCTGCCCATCAAAGATGGGCACTCCGCACTCGTAGGACGAACCCGCTAGATACTCAATTTTAGACTAAAATCAATGACAGAGCTGCTTCACTCCGGTGAGTAGCCTAAAAGGTGACGCGTGGTAGATAAAAAAAGACCAGTTAATCTCGATATTGGAACCATTAAACTTCCAATTACCGCCTACGTTTCAATCCTTCACAGGGTTTCTGGGGTAGCTACTCTGTTTGCTATTGCGATTTTCCTGTGGATTCTCGACCAGAGTTTAGCCTCAGAACAAAGCTTCCAAGATGTGTCCAATATTTTGTCATACCCGCTGGCTCAGTTCTTAATATGGGGAAGCCTCGTCGCGCTTGTTTACCACACGGTTGCCGGTATTAGGCATTTGATTATGGATCTAGGTTTTGGCGAGGAAAGCTTTAACAGTGGTCGAATCAGTGCCTGGGTCTCTGTCGGAGTGGCGGTGGTGTTAATTGCAGTAGTGACTGGGTGGATTATCTTATGATGTCATTTTTGGCACGGTTTACTCACACAGGGCCCAGTGACTGGATAATCCAGCGCATAACTTCAGTTATTATGGCGGCATACCTGTTCTTCCTAGTTGGCTACTTGTTAGCGAATCCGTCATTGACCTATGGTCAATGGGCAGAACTGAACAGTCTTTTGGCAATGCGCTTATTTAGTCTGGTGACTATCTCTGCGGTTGCCTATCATGCATGGATTGGCATGTGGTGTGTTCTAACGGACTATATTACGGTCAGATTGATAGGGCCAAAAGCAGATGGGCTCCGTAAAAGTTTGCAGGCAGGACTGGGATTCATCATCCTCTCTTATATGGTGTGGACAATCAAAATTCTCTGGGGACTTTAATTGAATGGGTAGTTTAAGAAAAATGAGTTTCGACGCTGTCATTGTTGGCGGCGGCGGATCAGGTATGCGCGCAGCTCTTCAGTTGGCGCAGTCAGGTTACAAAACAGCAGTTATTACTAAGGTATTCCCCACTCGCTCTCACACGGTTTCTGCACAAGGCGGTATAACGTGCGCTATCGCCAGTGATGATCCCAATGATAAGTGGGAATGGCATATGTATGACACCATCAAAGGGTCAGACTATATTGGGGACCAAGAAGCTATAGAATATATGTGTCAGACTGGCCCAGAGGCTATTTTTGAACTGGAACACATGGGGTTACCATTCTCAAGAACTGAGGAAGGACGAATCTATCAGCGACCCTTCGGTGGGCAATCAAAGGATTATGGTGCCGGTGGTCAGGCTGCACGAACATGTGCGGCTGCTGATCGAACCGGTCACGCGTTACTGCATACCTTGTATCAAGGAAATTTAAAGAACAAGACCGTCTTTTTGAATGAGTGGTTTGCCGTGGATATCGTCAAAAATTCTGATGGTGCCGTGGTTGGTGTTGTAGCAATCGATATCGAAACCGGTGAGACCGTTTTTGTTGAGTCAAAGGCGACAGTGTTTGCCACTGGTGGTGCCGGTCGTATCTATGCATCAACCACCAATGCGCACATCTGTACCGGTGACGGTGTTGGCATGGCGTTACGAGCGGGTTTCCCTGTCCAAGATATTGAGATGTGGCAGTTCCACCCTACAGGAATTCATGGCGCTGGAACACTCGTCACAGAGGGGTGTCGCGGAGAAGGCGGCTACCTTATTAATAAGGATGGCGAGCGCTTTATGGAGCGCTATGCGCCAAATGCCAAGGATCTTGCAGGTCGAGATGTTGTGGCTCGGTCAATGGTTCTGGAAATTCTTGAAGGTCGAGGCTGCGGCCCTGATGGTGATCATGTCTACCTTAAGTTAGATCATCTCGGTGAAGAGATGCTTAACGCGAAACTGCCGGGTATCCTTGAGCTATCTCGGACCTTTGCTCATGCCGATCCAGTGAAAGAGCCGATCCCTGTAGTGCCTACGTGCCACTATATGATGGGCGGGATACCGACTAACGTTGACGGCCAGGCCCTTACGATCGATCGAGACGGAAAGGATAGTGTCATCGAAGGCTTTTATGCCTGTGGTGAAGCAGCCTGTGTATCAGTGCATGGTGCCAACCGTTTGGGCGGTAACTCGCTTCTTGATCTGGTAGTCTTTGGTCGCGCTTCGGGCATTTTTATTGAGAAACAATTGAGCGAGGGTATTACGCTTAAAGAAGCCACTGAGGAAGATATCCAACGGGCTATGGTTGGTCTGAACAGACTTAATCAGTCCGTGGATGGCGAAAATGCGGCGGTTTTGCGCGCTGAATTACAAACGATTATGCAGAACTACTTCGGTGTATTCCGGCGTGGTGATTATATGAAGCAGGGTATTGAAAAGCTTGATGAGCTTCGCATCCGCGTTGAAAACGTTTATCTTGACGATAAGAGCAACGCGTTCAATACGGCTAGACTTGAAGCCCTCGAGCTACAGAATTTGTTCGAAACGGCTTATGCGACAGCCATTTCTGCCGAAGGTCGCACTGAAAGTAGGGGCGCCCATGCGCGAGAAGACTTCCAAGATCGTGACGATGAGAACTGGTTGTGCCACTCCATTTACTTCCCAGGAAGTAAAGAGATTGGCAAGCGACCTGTAAACTTCACTTTGAAAACACGTGAACCCTTTGAACCACAAATTCGTACCTATTAATAGTGTGAAATGAGAGTTTAGATCTATGTTGAATGTAAGTATTTATCGTTATAACCCAGAAGTTGATGCCGAGCCATACATGCAGGACTTTGAATTTGATACTCAAGGTAAAGACCTAATGGTATTAGATGTGCTTGAGAAGCTGAAGATTCAGGATCCTTCTCTGGTATTCCGACGTTCTTGTCGTGAAGGCGTTTGTGGGTCTGACGGAGTGAATATATCAGGTAAAAATGGCTTGGCATGTATAACGCCTTTGTCTGAATGCGTGAAAGGCGACAAGTTAGTGGTTCGTCCGCTACCTGGGTTGCCAGTAATACGCGATTTGGTCATCGACATGAGTCAGTTTTACGCTCAATATGAGAAAATTCAGCCCTATATGATCAATAATTCTCCGCCACCGGCTATTGAGCGATTACAGAGTCCTGAGGAGCGTAAAAAGCTTGATGGCCTTTATGAGTGCATTCTTTGTGCGTGCTGTTCTACGGCGTGCCCATCCTTTTGGTGGAACCCTGAAAAATTTATTGGTCCATCGGGCCTACTGCAAGCTTATCGTTTCCTAGCAGACAGCAGAGACACTGCTACTGAAGAGCGGTTGGCGAATCTAGATGATCCATTTAGTGTATTCCGGTGTCACGGCATCATGAATTGCGTACAGGTCTGCCCAAAAGGGTTAAACCCCACTAAGGCAATTGGACATATTCGCAATATGTTGATCCGCGGAACGGCTTAAACGACTCAGATCACTATAAAAGTGTAGTTTTGCCGATATTTTACTAGCCGTAGGCACTCTGGGGCATTAAAATGGCGGCAAAATCTGATGCCAAAAGGAAATATCATCAATGCCTCAGGGCCTAATGGAGCAACTGTTAAGCTCCTCCCACTATTCCGGTGGAAACGCAGCCTACATTGAAGGACTTTACGAAACCTACCTGCATGATCCAAACGGCGTGCCGGAGGAATGGAGTAGCTTTTTCGACTCTCTGCCCCGCACCAACGGGTCAGTTGCGCCGGATATTTCTCACGACACTATCATTCAACATTTTGAGTTGCTTGGTCGTCGTCAAGCCCGCCCAACGCCGGCACCCGGTTCTGGCGGTATTCACCTTGAGCATGAGCGCAAGCAGGTCAAGGTTGTTCAGTTAATTAGTTCATATCGCTTCCGTGGTCACCAGCAAGCCAGGCTAGACCCGCTCGGGCTTATGGTTCGTGAGGACGTGGCTGATCTGCAGTTGCATTTTCATGGGCTAACCGACGCTGACCTTGATACAACCTTTCAAACAAGCCCTCTCTATATCGGTAAGCAAGAAGCACCGTTGCGTGAAATTATTGAGGCCCTGGAAGAGACCTATTGTGGTGATCTTGGTCCAGAATTCATGCATATCACCTCATTTGCCGAGAAGCAGTGGTTAGCTCAGCGTTTTGAGAGCGTGCGCTCCAAGCCAACCTATGGCGATGAGGCGCGAATTGACGTGCTTAATCGGTTAACGGCGGCAGAGGGCTTAGAAAAGCATTTAGATTCCAAATATCCCGGTACCAAACGTTTTGGCTTGGAAGGTGGCGAAAGTCTCATTCCGTTGCTGGATTGTCTAGTGCGTCGCTCCGGCGAGTACGGTGCAAAAGAAATTGTTATGGCGATGGCTCACCGCGGTCGTCTGAATGTACTGGTCAATATTTTGGGCAAAAACCCTGCAGAGATGTTTGAGGAATTCGAGGGCAAGCGCCTAGTCAACACCTCGGGTGACGTTAAGTACCACCAAGGGTTCTCTTCAAATGTTATGACACCCGGTGGTGAAGTACACATGGCGTTGGGCTTCAATCCATCGCATCTTGAAATTTCTTGCCCAGTGGTGGTTGGCTCGGGTCGAGCTCGGCAAGATCGTCGCAACGACCCCACGGGTCAAAAAGTTGTCCCAATCTTAATGCATGGCGACGCAGCTTTTGCCGGTCAGGGCGTGGTTATGGAGACATTTCAGCTCTCCCAGACTCGCGCTTATAAGACTGGCGGCACGATTCATATCGTTATTAACAACCAGGTGGGATTCACCACGAGCCGGCAGGATGATGCCCGTTCCAGTGAATACTGCACTGATATTGCAAAAATGGTCGGCGCGCCCATTCTTCACGTCAATGGTGATAACCCCGACGCTGTGATGTTTGCCGCCATGTTGGCGACTGATTACCGCTATGAATTTGGTAAAGATGTGGTTATCGACTTGGTTTGTTATCGTCGTCGAGGTCACAACGAGACAGACGAGCCCTCATCAACTCAGCCGCTGATGTATGACGTTATTCGTAAGCACTCTACAACTCGCACACTTTACGCGCATAAGTTAATCGCTGAAGGAGTGGTAGAAGAGAATCAGGCCAATGAAATGGCTAATATTTATCGTGCGAGCCTTGATAAGGGCGAGTTTGTTGTCCATAACTTGGTTCGTGAGCCGGATACGACGCTATTTGTAAATTGGGAGCCGTATCTTGGGCATGATTGGCGCACTGAGGGGAATACAGGAATAGAGTTAAAGCAACTGCAAGAGGTTGCTACGAAAATCACCACTATTCCAGATGGCATTGTCGTTCAACGTCAAGTCGCCAAAATTTATGATGACCGTCGCAAGATGGCAGGTGGAGCATTACCGTTAAATTGGGGTATGGCCGAGCTTTTAGCTTATGGCACCCTACTTAAAGAGGGCTATCCGATTCGTTTTACAGGTCAGGATGTGCGCCGTGGTACGTTCTCTCACCGTCATGCAGTAGTCTTTAATCAAAAAGATGGCGAGGCATATCTGCCGCTGGCAAATATGTACGACGAGCAGCCACGCTTCGACATCTATGACTCTGTGCTGTCTGAAGAGGCGGTGCTAGCGTTTGAATATGGTTATGCCACGACTGCTCCCAAAGGGCTTATTATTTGGGAAGCGCAGTTTGGTGATTTCGCCAATGGTGCTCAGGTAGTTATTGACCAGTTTATTGCCAGTGGTGAGCATAAGTGGGGTCGTCTTTGCGGCTTGACCATGATGTTGCCTCACGGTTTTGAAGGTCAGGGCCCAGAACACTCCTCAGCTAGGCTTGAGCGTTTCTTGCAGTTGTGTGCCGAACACAACATGCAAATATGTAATCCGACCACGCCGGCACAAATTTTTCATCTTTTACGACGTCAGGCTATAAGGCCTATGCGCCGGCCTTTAGTGATTATGAGTCCGAAATGGATTCTACGGCACAAATTGGCGACCTCATCGCTCGAAGATCTCAGTCATGGTCACTTTAACAACGTGATGGTTGACCCGAGTATTGATCCGGCGTCTGCAAAACGCGTTATTTTGTGTTCAGGTAAGGTGTATTATCACCTATTAGAAGAGCGTGATGCGCGGGGTATTACTGATATTGGTTTGGTTCGTCTTGAGCAGCTTTATCCGTTCCCCGATAAAGAACTTGATGCTGTTTTAGCGGGTTATACGCAACTAGAAGATGCGGTTTGGTGCCAGGAAGAGCCAATGAATCAGGGTGCTTGGTACAGTAGTCAGCACCACATGCGTAATGCGATTGAGCGTCTCAACGCCAAAGTACTTTTAAACTATGCTGGAAGGATCGCGTCAGCGGCACCGGCAAGTGGTTATATGTCTGTTCATCTTGATGAGCAGAAAAAATTCATTGATGAAGCATTAACATTCGACTCTTAAACTAGGAATAGATTGATGGCCATAGAAATTAAGGCACCTACATACCCAGAATCAGTGCAAGAAGGCACTTTAGCAACTTGGTACAAACATGCTGGTGATAGCGTTAGTCGCGACGAACTCATTGTCGACATTGAGACTGATAAGGTTGTTCTTGAAGTTGTTGCACCTGCGTCTGGAATCTTAGCTGAAGTCTTCAAGGCCGAGGGTGACATTGTCCTCAGCAATGAAATTTTAGCGCGTATCGAAGAGGGTGCCACTGCTGAAACGGCATCACCTGCTGCGGCTAAAGTAGAGCCTGACACCGAAGTAGGTGGCACGTTAGTGAATCCAGCGGCCAAGAAACTAGCTGATGAGCGCAATATTGATCTTTCTCAGGTTGCAGGTACCGGTAAGGGCGGACGCATTACTAAAGAAGACGTAGTTAACTTCACCCCAGCAGCGGCTGCACCTGCGGCGACTCCAGTGGCAGCGGCGAAAGCGCCGGCTGTAGCAGAAGAGGTATTTCAGGGTGGCGATCGTGTAGAGCGTCGCGTAGCTATGACACGCATGCGTTCGCGTATTGCAGAGCGATTACTCAGTGTTACACAAACCAGCGCTATGTTGACAACCTTTAATGAAGTCGACATGACCGCCATGATGGGGTTGCGCAAGCAGTATCAAGACGAGTTTACCAAGATACACAACGGTACACGCCTAGGTTTCATGGGTATGTTTGTTAAAGCCGCTGTTGAGGCGCTAAAACGCTTTCCGCTGGTGAATGCATCCATTGATGGTACTGACATCGTTTACCACGGATATCAAGATATTGGTGTAGCGGTTTCTACCGAACGTGGCTTAGTGGTTCCAGTATTACGCAATGCAGAGAACATGAGTATTGCCACTGTTGAGAACGCTATTAGTAGCTACGCAGGTAAGGCTCGCGATGGTAAATTGACGATTGATGAGATGACCGGCGGTACCTTTACTATTACAAATGGTGGTGTTTACGGCTCGTTGCTCTCAACACCTATTTTGAACCCGCCTCAGTCAGCTATTCTAGGGATGCACAAGATCCAGCAGCGTCCCATGGCGATTGATGGTCAGGTAGTAATCCGTCCCATGATGTACTTGGCTCTGTCCTATGACCACCGCCTAATTGATGGCAAGGACGCGGTACAGTTTTTGGTAGCAATCAAGCAGCTCATTGAAGACCCCGCTAAGATTTTACTTGAGATTTAACAGTTAAGTTATTGATATAAAGGTATTTAAATGTCTGATAAGTATGATGTAGTCGTTATTGGTAGTGGCCCAGCAGGGTATGTGGCAGCCATTCGTGCCGCTCAACTTGGTCTTAAAACGGCCTGTATAGAGAAGTGGAAAAACACCGAAGGTAAGGGCGTCAATGGCGGCACTTGCCTAAATGTTGGTTGCATTCCATCTAAGGCACTTCTTGATAGCTCTTATAAATATCATGAAGCTGCTGAAGAGCTGGCCGTGCATGGTATAAGTACCAGTGGCGTGACCATTGATATTCCTGCCATGCTCGAGCGCAAAAACAAAATTATTAATCAATTAACCGGCGGTATTGCTGGGTTGTTTAAGGCCAATGGTGTGACTGCTCTGTACGGCATGGGTAAGTTGTTGGCAGGCAAGCAAGTCGAGTTGACCGACAATGAAGGCGTAGTGTCAGTGATCGAAGCAGACAACGTCATCCTTGCATCAGGATCGCTCCCTATCGCCATTCCTGTCGCGCCGGTTGATAATGACCTAATTCTTGATTCCACCGGTGCCCTAGAGATTGGTGAAGTGCCCAAGCGACTAGGTGTTATTGGTGCTGGCGTTATTGGTCTAGAACTTGGTTCAGTGTGGGGTCGTTTGGGCTCTAAAGTAGTTCTTCTTGAAGCAATGGATGACTTCCTGGCGATCATGGACAAAGCTATTGCTAAAGAATCTAAAAAAATATTCAAAAAGCAGGGCCTTGATATCCGTCTGGGCGCTCGCGTAACGGGTACCGAAATTAAGGGCCGTGAAGTCGAAGTGACTTACCAAACTACTGCCGGTGAAGAGCTCAAAGAAACCTTCGACAAGCTCATTGTCTGTGTTGGTCGACGGCCTTTCACCGATGGTTTGCTAACAGCAGACAGCGGTGTTCAAGTTGATGATCGTGGATCGGTGTTTGTGAACGAATTTTGTGCAACCAATGCACCAGGCGTCTATGCCGTAGGTGATTTGGTGCGTGGGCCAATGTTGGCACACAAGGGTTCAGAAGAAGGCGTCATGGTCGCGGAACGCATTGCCGGTCACAAAGCACAGATGAATTACGACATTGTTCCTAATGTTATTTATACCCACCCTGAGGTCGCCTCAGTGGGTCAAACCGAAGAGCAGGTCAAGGCAGCTGGCGAACCCTACAATGTAGGCGTATTCCCCTTTGCTGCCAGTGGCAGGGCAATGGCAGCTAATGACACTGACGGTATGGTCAAAATAATCGCTCATGCTGACACTGATCGCATAATGGGTTGTCATATTGTAGGTCCCAGTGCGGCAGATCTTACCCAGCAGGTGGCCATTGCTATGGAATTTGGCTCTAGTGCTGAAGACCTCGGCATGACTGTGTTTGGTCACCCAACACTGTCTGAGGCCGTGCATGAAGCCGCTTTAGCAGTTAACGGTAATGCTATCCATATTCCAAATCGCAAGCGTCGCTAACCAGTAATCCTTTTTCGCTCTGGGCTGTTTATTGAACAGCCCAGAGTACAATGCAACTTAAACACTAACAGGAATCGAAGTATGAACCTGCACGAATATCAAGGTAAGCAACTGTTTGCCGAATACGGACTGCCAGTATCCAAGGGCATTGCCGCAGAGACAGTTCAGGAAGCCATTGCGGCCGCTGATGTTATCGGTGGTGAGCGTTGGGTGGTTAAAGCTCAGGTTCATGCCGGTGGACGCGGTAAAGCAGGTGGCGTTAAGCTGGTTAGCTCAAAAGCAGAAATTGAAGCCTTTTCTCGTCAATGGCTAGGAAAAAACCTAGTCACTTACCAGACCGATGCTAAAGGCCAGCCAGTCAGTCGTATTCTTGTTGAAACTTGCACAGACATTGACCAAGAATTATATCTTGGTGCAGTAGTTGATCGCGGTACACGCCGCATTATCTTCATGGCCTCTACTGAAGGTGGTGTTGAGATAGAGAAGGTTGCAGAAGAAACTCCAGAAAAGATTCTTAAGGCTATTATCGACCCAGTAACTGGCGCACAGCCCTACCAGGGCCGTGATCTAGCGTTTAAGTTGGGCCTTAAGGGTGTTCAAGTTAAGCAGTTTGTCAGCATCTTTATGGGTCTGGCTAAATTGTTCAAAGAGAAAGACCTTGAATTATTAGAAGTAAACCCACTGGTTATTACTGACGAAGGCAACTTGCACTGCTTAGATGCCAAAGTGATTATCGATGGCAACGCCATGTACCGTCAGCCACAAATCAAAGAAATGCATGATCCTTCACAAGAAGATGCCCGTGAAGCCCACGCCTCTGCATGGGACCTTAACTACGTAGCCCTCGATGGCGACATTGGTTGTATGGTCAACGGTGCTGGTTTGGCGATGGGAACCATGGACATTGTTAATCTGCATGGCGGCTCACCAGCTAACTTCCTTGATGTTGGGGGCGGCGCGACTAAAGAGCGAGTGGTTGAAGCGTTCAAAATTATTCTTTCAGACACCAATGTTAAAGCCGTACTGATCAATATCTTTGGCGGTATTGTTCGCTGTGACCTCATTGCCGAGGGCGTTATTGGCGCCGTTGAAGAGGTCGGTGTAACTATTCCGGTGGTTGTGCGCTTAGAAGGCAATAATGCAGAGCTTGGAACAAAAAAATTGGCCGAATCCGGTCTTGCTATTATTGCTGCAACAAGTCTTACCGACGCAGCACAACAGGTTGTTAAAGCCGCAGGGGGTAACTAAACATGTCTATCTTAATTAACAGCGACACCAAAGTTATCTGTCAGGGTTTTACTGGCGGGCAGGGCACCTTTCACTCAGAGCAAGCCATTGAGTACGGTACAAAAATGGTTGGTGGTGTAACTCCCGGTAAGGGCGGCACAACCCATCTTGGACTACCGGTATTTAACACAGTAGCCGAAGCAGTTGCAGAGACAGGGGCAGAAGCCTCGGTTATCTACGTACCAGCACCGTTCTGTAAAGACTCTATTCTTGAAGCTGCTTATTCAGGCCTTAAGCTGGTAGTTTGCATTACCGAAGGCATTCCTACTCAAGACATGCTTGAGTGTAAAGTGGTCTGCGACACCTTGGGTGTGCGTCTTATTGGGCCAAACTGCCCAGGTGTTATTACGCCTGGCGAATGCAAAATCGGTATTATGCCGGGCCATATTCATTTGCCGGGTAAAGTTGGCATTGTGTCGCGTTCTGGCACATTGACTTATGAGGCAGTCAAGCAAACTACCGACTTTGGCTTTGGCCAGTCTACCTGTGTGGGCATTGGCGGCGATCCAATTCCTGGGTCAAGCTTTATTGATATCTTAGAATTGTTTGAAAAAGACCCAGCTACAGAAGCCATTGTTATGATTGGCGAGATTGGCGGCACTGCAGAAGAAGAAGCGGCAGCTTACATCAAAGCCAACGTTACTAAACCTGTTGTCTCTTACATTGCTGGTGTAACAGCCCCAGCAGGTAAGCGCATGGGCCATGCTGGCGCGATCGTTTCTGGTGGTAAAGGTACAGCAGATGAAAAGTTTGCAGCCCTAGAAGATGCAGGTGTTAAAACAGTGCGCAGTCTTGCTGAGATTGGCAATGGCCTGAAAGAAATTACTGGCTGGTAAGGTTGTTTGGTAGCTAAATAGTTAATAAAAAAGCGGTCCACGGGCCGCTTTTTTTGTGACACACTTTTTTACGGTTACTTTGTTGAACGGTGATAAATGACTTTCATTTTTTAAGTGCCCCTAAAAGCCTTTGTTTTTGAATGGTGTAAATAATCAGTGCGCCCAATATGATTTTTACGATTGCGCCGGGCCAAAAGGGGATAAGCCCGTAGTCTAGCGCTTTCTCAAACCCATATAGATAGGTTAGTTGAGCAATACCGCAGGTTAAGATCAGTGCTGTCCCAATGGTCATGGCTATTAAGCTCTCGGCACAGCTTGCCCCAAATCCATTCTCTTGGAGTGCGCCGCACACATAGCCACCGATTAAAAAGCCATACAAAAAGCCGCCACTGCCACCCATTAATGTGTCTATTCCTGACGCGCCTTTGGCAAAAACAGGGAAGCCCATGACGCCTAAAATGAGATAAAGTGCGATGGCAAATAGAGCTCTTTTTCGTCCTAGCACAAATCCTACAACAAGCACCGCAAGGCTTTGCCCGGTGATGGGAATTCCGCCGCCTTTCCATGGCAAGTCAATACTAACCATAGCGCCTAGACAAACAAGTAGCAGGCCTAAGCCGACCATTAACGTATCTCTATTAACCTGCATTAACTAAGGCCTTTCTGGAGCTATTGATCAATGAGTGGCTGGCGTGTTTGGTTTCAAATTGATTAGGTACTTGGATCCCAAGGCATAAATCATTAACCCGGCCAGCACGATTGCTGAGGCGGTTGCTATAGGCGTATTAAGCATAGCGTGTGCGGTCTGAGTTTGAGCTAGAAAATCAATGTTCCATTGGCCGGCTAGGTAGTTGGTTAGATAGCCAAAGGCAAAGCCAACCCCGACAACACTGCCAAGATAAGCAGCCAGTGCACGGTTACCCAGTTCACGCTTAACCAAACCCATGGTGGCGATGTTGGTGGCAGGCCCAACTAGCATAAATACTAATGTCGCACCTGGCGATACGCCTGCAAACAACAAGCCAGCGGCAATTGGGGTGGAGGCTAGGGCGCAGATATACATGGGTACTCCAATGAGAGCCATTACCACGAAGGCCATAAAACCATCGCCCCACTGGGTTAAAAATTCGGTAGGGACATAAGTTTTAACCACCGCGGCAATGCCTAGACCAATTAGCAGCCATAGGCTGATGTCTTTGATGAGATCGACAAAGGTGAATGTCATGCTGTCTTTCAGTCGCGTAGCTATAGATTCAGGTACGCTTGTTTCGGCATCGAGTTCACTGCAGCAGCTTGGCTCGGGTTCAGGCGTTTTACTGGCGCAACAGGATTGAACGGGCTCTGAAGTTATTGGTGCAGGCTCATCTTTGTCTGCGCCGACCAGTACGCCGGCGGTAATTGCAGTAGATATAGCCGCAATAGGCCTAATGATGGCCATAAACGGTCCTAGCATGGCATAAGAGACAGTTACTGAGTCAACGCCTGTCTCTGGCGTGGATATCAAGAACGAGGTAGTGGCGGCCTTGGAGGCGCCACTGCGACGCAGTCCAAGGGCCGCTGGAATCACCCCGCAGGAGCACAGGGGCAGGGGTGCACCTAAAAGAGCAGCTTTGACGGTGGCCATCAAACCAGGTTCGCCGAGGTGCTTGGCGAGAAGCTCACTGGGTACGAATGCTTTCATGAGTCCTGCAACGGTAAACCCCATGAGTAACCAGGGCGCTGACTCGATAAATAGACCGATAAAATGTTGCATTAAAGACATGTATTGTTACCTATTTTGGACGCTTAAAGCGCCTAATATGGTGCAGTGGGTGGCGGGCTCATCACCACCACAGCACGCATTGCTGAGTGTTTGTAATGACTGCTTAATCTTTTTTATTTCAGTCAGACGCCGATTAACGACCTGTATTTTGTTGTCGACAAACTGTTTTACATCCTGACAGGACTTATCATCTTTGGTGACTTCAAGTTCCAATAGCTGATGTATTTCATTGAGCGTAAAACCGACTTCTTTAGCGCTGAGAATAAAGCTAATACGCAGTACATCAGACTTAGAGTAAAGGCGGTAGCCCGAGTCAGTGCGTGCGGTTGGCGTAACAAGTCCATGCTTCTCATAGAAACGCAGTGCGTCGCGTGAAATACCGGCAAGTTCGGCGAGTTCTCCAATTTTAAGCACAGTCTTTAGTCCCATTTCAGAACTATAAAGTCTGGAGTATAGACCAGAGTCAAGGGCTTAAACAAATAGCCCTTTCTCGAAGTAGGCGCTACGCGCTCTTTGCCACAGGCGGTAATGGTGTGCTGAATTTTAGCGCAGTATCCTTGGCCAATGGCTGGGTAAATAATGCGCGGTCTCTGCGGAAATCTTGGGTATTAATCCATGGCTCTTGATCACCTTGCTTGGGGAACAAGTGCATCATGCGTTGCATGTAACCGGCAGGGAAGTCTGCGATCCAGCTTCTTACCGGCATGTCCTGCAAGTTTGCCGGTACTACTGGCACAACGCTGGTAGTGTTGGTGTCGGCCATATGGTTCAGAGCTCTGCAGACCCATTCAGCGGTTAAATCTGCGCGCAGCGTCCAGGATGCATTAATATAGCCAAATGTAGACACCATATTGGGTACGTCAGATACCATTAAACCTTTGTAGGTCCATAGCTTAGAGAAGTCTACGATTATGCCATCAACGGCTATCTCTGCGCCCCCCATCATGACTAACTGCAGACCGGTGGCGCTAACAATGATGTCAGCCTCCAGGTGCTCACCGGATTTAAGCTGAATACCATTCTCTGTAAAGCTATCTATATGGTCGGTGACTACCGTTGCACTGCCATTTTTTATGGCGGTAAACAGGTCACTGTCAGGGACTAGACACAAACGTTGATCCCAGGGGTTGTAGCTGGGGGTAAAGTGTTTGTCCACGTCGTAGTCGGGACCAAGTTCCTTGCGCACCATATCAAGTATGGTCTTTTTAACTTTTTCGGGTCTTTTGCGTGTCTGTTTATAAAGAAGCTCTTGGAATCGTGTATTGCGCAGACGTGTCAGCGCATAGGCCCAGCTGTGGGGCAATAACTTACGTAACCCATTGGCAAACCAGTCCTCGGAAGGGCGCGATACGACATAGGTGGGTGAGCGTTGCAGCATAGTCACACTAGCGGCTTTTTCTGCCATTGAGGGTACTAAGGTAACGGCGGTTGCTCCTGAGCCGATAACCACAACTTTTTTGTCCTCATAGTTTAAGTCTTCAGGCCAAAATTGTGGATGTAAAAGCTTTCCTTTAAAGGCGTCAACCGATGGAAATTGGGGATCATGAGCCTGTTCATAGCTGTAGTAGCCGGCGCACATATGTAAAAAGTTACAGGTAATTTGGACGTTCTCATCGGTATCTGTCTGAGCGACGGTTAGCGTCCAAAGGCTAGTGTCACTGTCCCAGTTGGCATTAGTTAATTTACAGCTATAGCGAATCTTCTCTTCAATATTGTTTTCAGTAGCAGTTTCACGAACATAATTAAGAATTGAAGGGCCATCGGCAATCGCTTTTGCGCTATTCCACGGTTTGAAACTGTAGCCTAGCGTATGCATGTCACTATCTGAGCGAATGCCAGGATAACGAAAAAGATCCCAGGTACCGCCAATAGCACCACGGCTCTCTAAAATTAGGTACTTATGGTCGGGGCACTGCTTAGTGAGGTGATAAGCCGCGCCAATGCCTGAAAGGCCAGCGCCAACAATAACAACATCTGTATGCTCTATTTGCATTTTTATAGTTATCTCTTAATAGTTAGCATTAATAGTTTAAAGGTTTTTTGTTTCTCAAGAGTGTCAACGGCATAGTAAAGAGTGGAAATACCCGATCATAGTTCATAGGAAATAGTCGTTGTGACAAATCCATCAGTTTGGCATCTGCACCAACAAAAATACGTTTACGATTTTTAAGCACACCGTTAAGAATAATGTTTGATGCTCGGCTTGGGTGCATGCCATTGTTGCGGAAGAAATCAGCCATCTCTTCTTGGGTAGAGCCTATGCCGATAAGTTTACCCATCATGGATTGCATTGGGTTGACAGTATCCGTACGCACATTCATTCGAGCATTGGTAACAATATTTGTCCCGATATGGCCTGGGTGCACACAGTGGACCTGAACCGTAGTATCTTTAAGTTCTTTGGCAAGGCATTCAGTAAAGCCACGAACTGCAAACTTTGCGACATGGTAGACCGATTGGTTGGGCACAGTGATCATTCCAAAAATAGAGGAAACATTGATCAGTGCAGCTTCGGGTCGTTTTTGCAAATGTGGTAAGAATGCACGGGTACTGTTGATAACGCCATGCAGGTTTATATTCATTACCCAATCCCAGTCAGTTTCAGACATATCCTCAAAGCTACAGTCGACGGTAACGCCAGCATTATTGAAGACCATATCTACATGACCGTGTAGCTCTATGACTTGAGCGGGCAGTGCGTCAATGGCCGCTTTGTCTGCAACGTCAATAATATGGCTTGTTACCTTCACAGAGTAGTCTTTTAGCATGGCCTCAGTCTCGGCCAGCGTGATTGGGTTGATCTCACAGATCGCAACATTAGCCCCTGCTTTAGCTAGCAATATAGCAAGGTAACGGCCCATACCTGAACCGGCGCCGGTGATGACTGCTACTTTATTGGTAAAATTTTTCATTAATAAAATCTCTGTTGAGGTATATCCAGTAATTGTTAGCTACGTTATCGCGGCACTCTGGATCTGTTGAATCATATTCATTTTATGCGGTGTGTCAATCATGACTGCCGCGCGTATAGGTCGCTAATTCTGAGTCATGTAGTGAATGGGCGAGGACCAAGCTCGTTCTTGAATGGTGGTAGCCAGGTCAGGTCTTGTGGAGACACCTTCACGAATGGCATCCCAGGTTGACCATCGACAGGTCGGGTTTTCCAGTACGCGGGCATAATAAAAGGCGCGTTGGTCTGCCTTGAAATTAGGGTCATGCCATAGGGTTGCCAGTTGGGGGACTCCCGTTTCAGGGTTGATAGAGCAATCAGAGATATCTACTCGAGCACCATTATCAGCGCAACGATTGGTCAGCACATCTACCTCGGCGCCATTTGCACAGGCAATATCTATAACCTCCTCTTGCGCAGTGCCGTTGTCATCGAGCCAACCTTTGATAATTTGAAGACGTTGTAATGGCGCATTGTCAGGGTCAGCTGAAGCCATAACTAAAAACCCGGGCGACTCCATAGCATCTACCGCATTATCTTTTGCCAAAAGAGAGCCTCCCATACTGACGCCTTTTGCATAAGCCTGTTCGACTCCGTCAGCGTCAGTGAGCATGCTTTGGTCAAACCCGTACCCTGCGAAAAAGCGGATTCTTAATCGAGGCCCTGAGGTTGCAAATACTTCTTTTCGACGAAAAGCACTGTAAATAGAGTCTCTGGTATTTTCCTCGGCCCACACCGCAGCTAGACCAGATGCGCCAAAGGTAGGTGTCGCACCACCAGCATAGACATCGCCATTAATCTGGACATACAAACTTTTTCCGAGCGGGGTAGGTTTTACTTCCGACAGTATTTTAGAACCGTAATAGGCTAATTGACCATCTATACCTTTGATTGGAACAGAACCTCTTTGCTCTGGATAGCTAGAGAGAATGCCAAGCTTAGAGACGAATGCTGCCTCATCATTTTGGCTGGCCGCCGAATGAGTGTCGCTAGAGCCGATAAAGCCAAACTGGTAGGGGTTGGCAATACCCTGTTTCTCGATGGACAAGCCCTTTAACAGCGCTTGACGCACAAAGGAGCCATCGACTTTACTGAGGGCGCCGGTTGCGACTCTGTAGGGCATAATTTCAAAGCCAGCCCATTCATCGCGTGTGGATAAAATGGGATGTGTTTCGGATGTTCCTTTTATTTGTGTTATTTCCACCAGTGGCTCATTTCTAATGCGTGTTTGCACATAAGTCTTATCAAAAGGATTGTTGTTCCAGTCGGTAACTTTAAACATCTCACCATTAGAGCCATTGGAGTTGTGGGGTATTGCTAAACTTTCAACACCTTTACTTCTAAGCTCGTCCATCCAACTCCAGAGGTCTTCAGGGTTGTTTGAGTGAGCGCGAGAGAACGGCTCACGCGGAAGACGCTTAGTGCCCTTGAAGATGACATTACGATGCAAATTGCCCATATCAGCACTGGATGTTGTGTATTCATAGGCCGCGAACGTGGTGAAGCTCCCGGGAGCGTTGAATTGTTCGGCAGCATCAACGGTGTCTTCCCAGGCGCTCCTCACTACTCCAAGTATTTCTTGCCGATTCAAGCTCCCATCGTTAAGTCCTTTGGTGGCATTCGGTATAAAACCTGCAAATGCTAATAATCGCTTGGTTCTACTGACTAAACCTGTCCCGAAGTTTTCAGGCGCATTTAAATCGTGAAAGGGCTCTGAAAATTCATTTTTAGAAAAAGCAGAGGATTTATCTGCAGCGGCTTTGAGCAAGCCCAAAAACACCGCGTGATCAGTAACCGCATAAAAATCCATTGGCTTGGTTAACTGCATGTCAAAGCCCGCGGGATTTTTGATAGCCTCACCTTTGGCAAAGCGATAAGCATCATAAGGCGTTGCAAGAGTTCCAAAAGCATAGCCGTCAAACGAATAAGCTGTATGTACATGCAGATCACCGTAATAGGCATTCCGCTCTTGATTTACGTCTAATGGATTGATTATTCTGGTGTCAGGTATAACTTTACGCTCGACTAATTGGGTCTCAGTATCAAAAAGCGAATTTTGGCCCCCTAAAATAGCCCCGTTGTTCGCTTTTAACTGTTCATCAATCTCAGTGGTTTGAGTTATTAGCTGCTCATTACCATGAACATTGGCGGCAGAGCTGAATGACTCGCTGGAGGGCTTTATCGTGTCCTCTGAACAAGACGCTATGGATAGCCCCATAACTAAAACACAGATCAAGCGCCGATATTCCGTCAGCCTACTAATCATCTTTATTTGCCCTTAATAGTCGATCAGCGAAATACTCCAATGATCTTGGTTTCTTGAACGTAGTAGTTTAGGCCGCTGCCATAACAGGTTCTAGTTTTTCCTGCCAGTATTGCAGTAGGACTCGGTTGTCCGAATCCCAGGGATGGAAGTCTTCTCTAAAAAAGTCTTTGTAGGCAGCCGCGTGTAAACGCAGGAAGCCGTCTTTAAAAAATAGAAGCTTGGTTAGACTTTTAAATGTGCGCCATTTCCATAGTTGTTTGTCATGATGCAATATTTTAATCGCTACAGTTAGAAAATCCTTAATCAGCATCACCATTGAAATACGCATAATAGTTTTGCGCATTTTATACTGGCCCCCAACTGCGTTGTAGACATCAAATGCGACTGATTTATGTTCCAATTCTTCAAGGGCATGCCAGCACCAAAGATCGCCTATTGGTCCTTCAATGTTCTTTAAAATGCGGCCTTCCAAAAAGGTCTCTCCGAAGCTAGCCGTAAAATGCTCTACGGCTACAGTAGAGGCCAAAAGCATTTTGTTGGTTACTCTAGGATCTTTTTTACCCTTTTCTATTCTGCGTAAATAGATATTTTCTAGTTTTTCTAAGTTATATCCGCGCTGCTCGCATAATATTTTGTTGTACTTACGATGCTCGCGGCTGTGTATGCCTTCTTGCTTATAAAATCCCTTGATATCTTTTAGCAGCTTCTCATCGGTAATGCTCTTTTCATAAGCTCGAATAGAGTCGATAAAGTTTTTCTCACCTGATGGAAAGCTAATACTCATGGCGTTAAAAATAGCCGTCAATACTGCATCGTTGTCAGCCCAGTCAGTAGCAAGGGCACGCTCTAGCTTGAAATTGACATTTCTGGCATTAATAGAGACACCTTGGGGTGTTTTAGACTTTGTCGGTAAAGCTGTCATGTGACGTTCCATTTAAGGGAATGATCAACTTATTATACTATCGAACTTTCTCGAGTTAAGAGGGGATATATTCCTCCGTTCGGGGAGACATATTCATTCATTGTGTAGTACTATAAAGTATATTTCAAACACTCAGATCTACTTTTCAGAGGTGTTACTATGGCTAATTGGCAATCAACAAGCGTGCTGATACCTCAGTTAATTGGGCTTCTAGCGCAGGACGGGTTTACCTCAAAGCAGCTTTTCTCTCTGCCAGCATTGCAGCAATTTACGTCCAGAGACACAAAGTCATTCAATGCCATTGAAATATTAAAAATATTGGAGTGTGCGGTGACTTTGACCGATGATCCCACGCTGATGGTCCGTCTTGGTCGGCAGCTCGATATTACCACCTTAGGCACATTTGGTTTCGCTCTAATGAGCTGTGCTGACTTGCACGAAGCGCTCAAGCTACTTCTCCGTTACCGAGCCATAATTGGTCCAACGTTAATGTCCTTAGCAATGCCATCACTTGATGTGCATCAGGTGCCTAACGGTATTGCTTTGCGTATCCAGTTAGGTTTAGGGAATCCAGTTCAGCAAAGATTGATTGCTGAATTGACCTTTTCACAGATAACATTCATTGCTGAAGTGCTAATTGGTGAGTTGGTTACCGCAGGTGAAGTTCACTTGAGCTATCCAGCGCCAGTGAATCAAGAGGCTTTTCAATCGTTATTTTCAGTACCCGTTAAATTCGATCAGGCTTTTAGCGAGTTGGTAATTCCAGAGAGTAATTTAAATTTACGCATTAGAACCGCTAACCCGGCAGGTCATGTCATTTTTCAAAATCAATGTGAGGAGTTACTGCGCGGTTTAAATAGAGTAGAAAATTTCTCTGCGGCCATACGACGCATCCTAATTCGTGCGGGCGGAGAATTCCCAATGATTAACCAGGTGGCAAGCATGCTGCATGTCAGTGAGAGTACGCTTAGACGACGTCTCAAGGATGAATCAACTAATTTCCGTGCTATTTGCGATGAGGTAAGAAATGTTTTGGCCTGTCAGTACCTCTCTACGACCAAGCTGACCGTGTCTGAGATAGCCAATTTGTTAGATTATGCTGAGACCGTAAGCTTTCGCCGTGCCTTTGTGCGTTGGAACGGCACGACGCCTAGTCAATATCGCCAAGCCGCATTAATAGCTTAGAGCGCAGACGTATTGTGCGGCAATCATGTTAGAGGGATCACCTAAAGTTACGTGATCTGATGTCGGTTTGATAAAGCAGTTCACTGCAGTCTGTCAGCTCTTGTGCAATGACATGAACCACTGCACCATCCGTTTCGATGACGCCTTTAACCATCAGTAACTGAGCCTTGAGAAGCGCTTGGCGACAGCGCTCTTGGACACTTTTCCAGATAACGACATTACTATTGCCTGTTTCATCCTCCAAGGTCAAAAACACCACTCCAGATGCCGTTCCTGGACGCTGTTTTCCGGTGACTATGCCGGCCATACGAACAAATCGTTGATGGCCCATTTCAGCCAAGTCACTATGTCGTTTACACTGCCGAAAAAGAGGAAATTGTTCACGGAGAATACTCATGGGATGGCGGCCTAATGTCAGTCCGGTATTGTTATAGTCAGCATAGATATTGTCACTTTCGCTGGGTGGGCTGAGCTGTAAATCTGAGTCAGGCATTGTGCGCTCCAGTAGGGGTTCGTGACTGTTGATGGCTAACGTCTGCCAGTGTGCTTGGCGACGATTATTGGTTATAGATTGTAATGCGCCCGCGCTACTTAAAAGACTGAGATTAGCTTTAGAGAGTCCGGTGCGAGCGGTTAGGTCGCTGAGGCTTTTAAAGGGTTTTTTTGCGTTAATTATTTTTAATGCTGCACTATAATTTAGCCCTTTTATTAATCTAAAACCTAATCTAATCATAGTTTTATTGTTTTTATCTAATGTATTATCGAGAATTTTTTCGGCCTGCTTTTCTAAGCTGTGATCCCAAAGGCTATGGTTAATATCGATAGGATTTATGCCAATATTATGGCGCTGAGCGTCTTGAACTAATTGCGAAGATGAGTAAAACCCCATGGGTTGACTGTTCATAATTGCACAACAAAAGGCCGCGGGATAGTGACACTTTAGCCAGGCCGAAACGTAGGCTAAAAGAGCAAAGCTAGCAGAGTGGGATTCAGGAAAACCATAGACCCCAAAACCCTGAATTTGTTTGAATAGCCGCTCAGCAAAATCTAAACTATAGCCTTGTTTAAGCATTCCGTTAGTGAGTTTTTGCTCAAATTTGGCAAGCTGATTATTACCGCCACCCTTGCTACTCCAGCTAGCCATAGCGCGACGTAATTGGTCAGCTTCTCCACCTGAAAAACCAGCGGCAACCATCGCTAATCGAATAACCTGTTCTTGAAACACGGGAATGCCCAGTGTACGTTCTAATACAGATTTTATTTCAGGGCTAGGGTAGTTAACGGCTTCCAATCCTTGGCGGCGCTTTAAGTACGGGTGAACCATACCTCCCTGGATAGGACCAGGACGAACAATGGCAATTTCAATCACAAGATCATAAAAACAACGAGGCTGTAAGCGTGGTAGCATGGCCATCTGAGCGCGAGACTCTATCTGAAAGACACCGACACTGTCCGCTTTACACAGCATGTCATAGGTGGCGGTGTCCTTCTTGGGAATGTCTTGCATGGTTAGTTTTTGGCCATAATGCTCCTTAATGAGATCAAAGCACCGATGAATGGCTGATAGCATACCCAGTGCCAGGATATCTATTTTTAATAAGCCCAAGGCCTCTATATCGGTCTTGTCCCACTGAATAACCGTGCGCTCAGGCATACTGGCATTCTCTACGGGTACCAGTGTACTGATGGGGCTACGAGTAATAATAAAACCACCAACGTGCTGAGATAAGTGTCTAGGAAAGCCCATAATTTCTTGTAGAAGACGATAGAAATGGTCAATAAGTACGCTGTTGTTATGTGTAGTGTTGCTACTCTGATCGTTAAACTGTTTTTCAAGGTCAGCACGACTATCCCACCAAGATAGCGACTGACTGAGTTGTTCAATAAATAGCGAGTCAAGACCCAGTGCTTTGCCCACGTCACGTACCGCGCTGCGGGGTTTGTAGGTAATCACCGTAGCGGCTATGGCCGCACGTTCACGACCATAGCGCTTGTAGATATACTGAATAACTTCTTCGCGTCGTTCATGCTCAAAGTCGACGTCAATATCTGGAGGTTCGTTGCGCTCTTTAGAAATAAAGCGTTCGAATAACAGTGAAATTTGGTCAGGAGACACCTCGGTGATAAACAAGCAGTAGCAGACAACGGAATTAGCCGCCGAGCCTCGTCCTTGGCATAGAATATGGCGGCTACGGGCAAAGGCAACAATGTCATGAACAGTAAGAAAGTAGCTCTCATAACTTAGTTCGGCAATGACTTTTAGCTCATAACTAATTTGATCTATCACTCGCTTTGAAGGCCCGCCTGGCCAACGCTTCTTGATACCTTCATCAACCAGATAACGGAGTTGTTCGGCGCCAGTTAAGTGGTCTGGCACTACTTCTGAGGGATATTCATAACGTAACTCTTCCAGCGAAAACTGGCAGCGTTTAGCAATTGTAATAGTCTCAGCTAAGAGGGCCGGTGGATATAGTTTTTCTAGATAAGATAAGCTACGTAAGCGTCGTTCAGCATTAGCAAACCGGCGTTTACCCAGTGCCATTACGGAACAGTTAAGTCGTATTGCTGTTAGAGTGTCCTGCAGATTTTGGCGCTCTTTGGTGTGTATGTGGACATCGCCGCAAGCCACCATAGGTACTTCCCAAAGCGCGGCTAAATTCCGTCGATAGTAATATTGCTTAGTTTCATCGCCATCCAGTAGATGTTCGACACCAACCCATAATCGGCCATTAAACCAGTTACTTAATTGATAACCTATGGCGTTATCTGTATCCGCTATGCCGGAGGGCAACCAAATTAGTAGGGCATTGGGCAAGTTATTGCTCAAGTCTGACCACTCCAGTCGATATTCGCCCTTGTTGCTACGGCGTCTGGCTAATGTGATGAGTCCGGACAATTCAGCATAAGACTGACGATTGGTTACCAAGGCGACTAATTTTTGCTCATCAATGATGAATTCACTACCAATAATAAGAGGCAGCCCACATTCACGTGCGGCCACATGCGCTTTTACTACGCCTGCTAATGAGCACTCATCTGTAATGGCAAGTGCTCGATAGCCAAGCGTTGATGCGGTATGAATCAATTCCTGTGGGTGAGATGCACCGCGCAAAAATGTAAAATTGCTGACGCAGTGAAGTTCTGCATATTGCATGATAGACCTGACTTAAATATACTGTATATACATACAGTATACATAAAATAAGCTGACTGTGTCTGTAGGTTCTTTTTAATCCTAATTTTGAACATAATGTTGCCATGTGTTGCTTTAGGCTACCCAATTACCGCTCAAAAATGCATAATTAACACCTAATTTTAAAGGAATGTTAAATGAAAAAGGTATTGGTTTTATTGATGGTATGTTTATCCCAAACGGGCTGCTTAGCGGTGGCGGTAATTGACGGTGTAACTGATGTGGCTATTGCCGTGGTCACTGCGCCCATCAAAGTGGGTGGAGCGGTAATTGGAGCGGTAGTGGGTGATGATGACGATGCTGCTGAAGACTCTGGAGACTTAGAATAAATTAATAAGATTAGCCGGAGAAGTTCTTGTGTGGGCTGATTAGCTTTTTCCATAACTCAATCAGAACATACAAGGGCTAAAGAAGCACGTTGAGTGTTCGGTCTATAATTAATGTTAGGTGGGGGCAATCACAGTGGAAAGGTATACAAGCTTTAAAGACTTTTATCCGTATTACTTAAGTGAGCATGAAAATAAGACTACAAAACTACTGCATTTTATTGGTACGACGATCGCCATATATTTTTACGTAAGATTTTTTATTACCTTTGATTTTTTCTATCTGCTTTACTCGTTATTATCTGGCTATAGTTTTGCCTGGGTTGCTCATTTCTTTGTCGAGCATAATCGGCCAGCCACCTTTAAATATCCTCTGTACAGCTTTATAGGCGATCATAAAATGTATTTGGAGATATTAAAGGGCAAGCATAAAATCTTCTAAAAAGCGGTACCAGAAACGCTTAAGTACAGGATGTATTGAACCAAAAACGGCACCCATTAGGTGCCGTTTTTTTGTTCTAGTAACCCTTAGCGTGGTTACTTTGCTGCGTCCAGAGATTGCTCTATGTCGGCAATAATGTCGTCGATATGCTCTATACCCACAGAGATACGGATCATCTCACGACTAGTTCCGGCGGCTTTCAACTCTTCATCGTTTAACTGACGATGAGTCGTACTCGCAGGATGACAGGCCAAGGACTTTGCATCACCAATGTTGACCAATCGTTTAACCAGTTGCAACGCATCAATAAACTTGGCACCGGCGGCTTCGCCCCCTTTAATGCCAAAGCTTAATATAGCCGATGGCTTACCACTGACGACTCTTTTTGCCAGTTCATAGTACTTATCCGTCTCAAGGCCCGCGTAATTAACCCATTCCACTAAATCATGCGCAGACAGGTATTTTGCGACAGTAAGGGCATTATCTGTGTGCCTTTCCATGCGTATGGGTAGCGTTTCTAAGCCCTGCAGAATCAAGAATGAATTAAAGGGTGAAATAGCGGCGCCCATGTTACGCAAAGGAACGACGCGCGCGCGACCAATAAAGGCTGCTTCGCCCAAAGCGTCCGCATAAACCACACCATGATAGGAGGGATCTGGCTCGTTGAACGCGGGGAATCGAGGATGGTCCTTCCAGGGGAATTTTCCTGAATCAATAATTACGCCACCCACCGAGGTGCCATGTCCGCCAATATATTTAGTCAGTGAGTGAATAACAATGTCTGCGCCTTGCTCAAAGGGTCGGCACAAGATCGGCGTGGCCACAGTGTTATCAACAATGACTGGAACACCATGCTTGTGTGCCATGTCTGATAGCGCCTTTATGTCAACGATATTGCCGGCTGGGTTACCAATCGACTCGCAGAACAGGGCTTTAGTGTTGTCGTCAATTAAAGCTTCCAATGCATCGATATCATCACCAGAGGCCAAGCGAGCTTCAATACCTTGGTTAGGTAGAGAATGAGCAAAAAAGTTGTAGGTTCCGCCATATAACTGGCTGACACTAACAATATTATCTCCGGCGCGAGCCACTGTCTGAATGGCCGCAGTAATAGCCGCCATACCAGATGCAACGGCCAATGCACCAACACCGCCCTCTAGTTGCGCCATTCGTTGTTCCAACACATCGTTAGTAGGGTTCATAATACGTGTGTAAATATTACCCGGCTCGGCTAAATTGAATAGGTCGGCGCCATGCTGCGTATCTCGAAAGCTGTACGAGGTCGTTTGGTAAATGGGGACCGCAACCGCTCGTGTTGTTGGGTCATCGTCAAATCCAGCATGGATAGCTTGGGTTTCAATTTTCATGGAGCATCGTCCTTAACAGTAATTTGTGGGTATTATAGGACATAGAGAATACCTAGGTTAAAAGACATTTAGACTTGTTTCTTATATTCTTAAAACTATTTGTACTAGTGCGTGCCATCTTTATACGAAATTATTTAAAGAGAGATCAATCGCTGTTTTTGACAGGCGTGGGATTACGCTTATAATCTTGGGCGCGGGTTAATCAGGTAGAGGGTTTTCACTGTGTACAGGATTGAAGAGGCTGCCGTTGTTCAAGTGACGGCAATTAATAATAGAAAAAATTAGGATATTTTTATGTCAGCTCCACAAACAGCAACTATTGGTTTAGGTCACACCATTTTACGCCGTGCGTTACTAACGCCAAATGCCAGGGCGCTCACCTTCGAAGGTAAGACATTGACCTGCGTAGAATTGGGTGATCGGGTTAAGCGTTTAACAACGGTCTTGCGTGATGGCGGTGTTTCAAAAGGAGACCGTGTTGGTTACATAGGGCTTAATCATCCTATATTTCTCGAGTTGCTCTATGCATGTGGATGCTTAGGTGCTGTGTTTGTCCCACTTAATTTCCGGCTAACGGGCCCTGAGGTTCGATTTATTGCCAACGACGCAGATATTACGGTTATGTTTGCTGATGATATGTTACGTCCCTTGATTGATTCTGAAAAAGCTACTCTGAACTGTACTCGCTATCTCACTATAGAGTCAGCTGCCGAAGGTTGGGACTCTCTGGAGTCACTGATGGCTGAAGCGAAACCTGCCGATGGTAGCGAAAAGGTAGAAGCAGATGATATCGCCTTTATTATGTATACCTCTGGTACCACCGGGCTTCCAAAGGGCGCCATGTTGACCCATGGCAACGTATTCTGGAACAGTATTAACGTCTGCTTCGGCGAAGATACCATGACCACAACGACTTTAACCTGTGCGCCTTTGTTTCATATTGGAGGGCTCAACGTAACCACATTGCTGTCTTTGGCTAAAGGTATTGAGGTAGTGCTATTGCGCAGTTTTGATGCAGGAGAAGTACTTTCTCTTATCGAAGAGCACAAGGTCGGTAGTATGTTCGGTGCGCCAACAATGTTCTTGATGATGGCTCAACATGAAAACTTTGCGACCACCGACCTGTCCAGTGTCACAGCACTAATCTGTGGAGGGGCGCCGGTACCAGTACCATTAATCCAAACCTATGGTGAGAGAGGCGTTAGTTTTTGTCAGGGCTATGGGCTTACAGAAACCGCGCCCTTCGCAAGTTTATTAAGTAGTGACTTAGCCATGGTAAAAGTGGGCTCGGCAGGCAAGGCGCCGATGTTTACTGAAGTACAGATTGTGGATGGCGATAACAATCCAGTTGCGGCAGGTGTGCACGGTGAAGTTTGTATTAAAGGGCCCAATGTCATGAAGGGTTATTGGAACCGTCCAGAAGCAACCGCAGAGGCCATTGATAAATTGGGTTGGTTCCATAGTGGCGACATTGGTTATCTGGATGATGAAGACTTCCTGTTTTTATGTGATCGTGTCAAAGACATGGTGATCAGCGGTGGCGAAAACGTTTATCCCGCTGAAGTTGAAAGTGTTCTTTATGGACATCCCGCTATTGTTGAGGTCGCTGTTATTGGTTTACCAGATGATAAATGGGGCGAAGCTGTTACCGCGATCGTTGTTTTGGAAGAGGGTGCCACCTTGGATCTTGAGGAGCTACGTGCGTTCTCTGGAGAATCTCTGGCACGCTACAAACAGCCGAGCCAATTGCGATTTGTCGATATTTTACCGCGTAATCCTGCCGGTAAAGTACAGAAGTTTAAGTTAAAAGAGCAGTTCGACTCTTAGTTTAAAAAGTTATCAGGCCGCGGACATTTTTTATCTGCGGCCTGATATGTTATTTAAACATCGTCTTCATTAACAAAAGAATATCCTGCAAATCTAGCAGGTGGCTGGCAATCAGCGATATCATCAAACTTCTCTTGAATTTCGCTGCCTGTTGCAGCCCATGCCGCGTTGCCCGCATCAGCTTGTACTGTATTTCGATGAATATTTTTCCAGATATAATCGAAGGATGGGTCAGGTTTATAGGATGGAACTTCTATACTAAAGTTATAAGATGCCGTTGGATTTTCTAATTCATAAGCATCCAGCCAAGGAGTTAGGTCATTGGTAACTGTGTCTCTTAGCTGCTCGTATCCTTGGCCGTCATTAAAACTACAAAACATAATGTCGACGTTATAGGGTTTTTGATCGGGTCCAATATCATCCCATGGGTTTGACAGGGCGCGAGGTCGGAAGGCATAGAATCCGAATACGTTCTCGTAGTTTTCGCCACCTAAGGTGAGAGTTTGAGAATGAGTAGATGCAAGTTTTTCAGAAGAGCCATTAGCTATCCACTTATCCCATGCGTCATCTCGAAGAGCCTTACTTTTCCAGGCTACAGCCCAGAGACCATCGAAGTTTTCATTAGGCATGCTAGGTACATACCCAAAGCTACTATAGGGGACGTCTATTGCATCAGCTTCTACAATCCAATCTGCCAAATAAGCAGCAAACCCATCATCAGAAAAGGAATCACCATTTTCTGCCCATAAGTAGTCAATATATCCCCAATAAGATGGATTAGCCTCAGCTAATTCAGTCATGCTCGGCGTTGGATCTGCTACTGCTGCTTGATCTTCTGTCTCAGTGCAGCCTGCTACAGCTAGTAGTACTGTAAATAAAATGATTAGTTTTTTCATGAAAATTCTCCAGTAGTTAGTTATGTATAACAGATTCAGTATTGCATTTTTGAATCTTAACAACCACAGATGAAAATTTAGTGTTTCGAGAGTTTCTGCGTTAGGCAAAAAGTCCATGGACAAACCATTGTTTGCTTGTGGACTCTCTAAATAGCCAATAGCGGGCGCCCTTACTGTCACAGGCAAGATAGTAATCGCGCTGCTGTTCGGACTGCCACCAATTACCACAGAGTCGTTCTGGACCACTCACAATAGTCAGTGGTTTACGCCAATATAACTGTTGATTATGTAGTCTAACGGGTGCCGGTTCAGGCAGTAGCCACAAAGGTTTCTGTGCCTGTCCAAGATCTTGCTCCGAGCCTATCGATTTTTCAATAGAGGCTATATTGCCAGCCAATTCTGGGAGATGCTCTGCATTTATAGTGGGTCTTGATAAGGCCTCAATGCCCAGACGAGCATTGAGGTTATCAATGAGCTCAGACGTATTTTCTTGTAGAGAAATTTGATCGCCAAATAGGTCAAAACTACGCTCAGGCATAACCATGAACTGATCACAGAAAAGTGAGATTTGCTCAATACTTCTAGGCAACTCTAGATGCTCTAGTTTTAGACGGCTCAGACTTAACAAGCTTGACCAACCATGACTGTTGCCAGATAGCGTAATCGACATTGATTGATGCTTGCCTAATAGTGGCTCGAATTGCCAGATTAGTTCACGGCTATAACATTGCCTTGCCATTAAATATTGGCACAGACGCTGTAAGAGGGTCTTCATGGGAAATAATAAGCTCTCTTTATTGTATAACCCTTGAGTATTTTGGATTTTATCGTGAAATTCATTGGCAGGTTTAAAGCGCTTTAATAGAGAGGGTTTTTCACCTTGAAGTAGCTGTAGAGTGTTCATTAAGTCACTATTAAAACGCTGACTTAATGCTGACCGCGGGAGCGTCAGTAAATCGCCAATGGTCGTTAAACCTAACTGCTTAAAGTTTTGCTGCTGTTTGGCGGTGCTCGGTAGTTTATCGAGCATCGTTGTCATTAAAGTTCGCTGTACTTCAAGCTTGCTGGGTAAATAGTGACGAAATTCATTGTCGCAGAGTATTTTCGCGGCCAGAGGACTTTTACCAACGCCACTAATGGCTACAATAGATTGCTCAGATAGTTGTGTATAAAGTTTTTTTAGCAACTTGTTATAACCATTAAAAAGCTGAGCGCAGCCTGACAGGTCCAGCCACAAGCCAGCAGTATCAATAATAACTTCAGGACTAAAACGGTAGGCGATCAGTGCCAATTGCTGTAGTAATTGCTGTTCTTGCAGTGTATTTTTTGCAAGCACTGTTAAATCAGGGCAAATAGCCAGTGCAGTAGAAAGCGATAGTCGTTGTTCGACACCCCACGCTGAGGCTTGTTGGTTGCAACAATCTATACGCTGGGCATTGTCTTGTAAGCTGACAACGGCGACTGGCCCATCTTTTAGAGGCTTAGTCATTGTGGCCGTCACAGCTTCAATGGCCAGTTGAGGTAAATTGATATACAGCCAGATATTCCGATCTATTGGATAATTGTTTTTTGGAATGTTAACTGAAGGCTCTTTCATCAACTAAGTATTCAGATGCTGAACGTCATCTTTTTGCAATAATGGGAAATCTGTCTGTGGTGTTTTTGGGTACTGGATATTAACCGGCAGCTTGTCCAGTAATGTGCGCTCAGTTATTCGCTCACCAAGAGCAATCTGTATTTTTGTGCCAGGCATTTTTCCTCTCAGTTTATGCAGGGTAACGGACAAAATATTAGGTTCTAGACTTTCAAGTTCTAGACGCAATAGTGCCGGAGAGTGAGCTTTAAGAGCGCTAGGTGGGCTAAATAAAAAAACAGGTACCAAACTTTCTGTCGCAGCTAACTGTAATTTACGGAGTGCCGAATAACGTGGCTGTGCTCGATTGGCCCAGGCAAAAAGTAGAGCCTTGCCGCGGATAGATTGTTCCGCAGCCCACAGCCATTCTTTACTACTTTTACTGCGTACAATTAACAGTTTATCAAGAGAGATTCCCGCATTGACTAAGCTTGGAGCATAGGGTTGATAAGGCGGATCTAGCCAGACACATAATTTATTTTCACTGGTGTAATGTTTAACGATGGGTAGTAGTAGGCTCAGCTCACCTATCCCGTCTTGCTGAGTCACTAACTCGGTGAGAGCAGACACTGGCCAGCCGCCAAGTATTAGTCTATCTAGTTTTTCCTTACCAGTAGTGATGACATGCTTACGCAGTGATCGATTGCGCCCTCGCCAAGTATCTTGGCGTAGAAGGAGGCTGTCTAATAATGGTTCACTGGGCATTTTTTAATTACTAATAGATGAATTAATACTGTTTATATATACAGTATATTGATATTTTTCAGTCGATAAGTCAATAGAAATACAGGATAGAAAAAGTAGATTTCTTATTAAATCGTTAATAATTTGATGTTGGGAATCGTTGTATCCAATTTAGCGTGAGTGCTAAACTAACTAATCCTTAAAAACATTTGAATAGCTGTATTTGATGTCTAAACCTGCGCCAATAGATCAGATTATTGACCCATCATGGTCCGTTTATGCGGCACCATTGATTACGTTGTTGCAAGTAGCAGAGCAGTTAGATGTGAACCAAAAGGTTTTGTTGAATGAGGTGGGGTTGGATGTAAAAGATCTCAGCATTCCAGATCGCAGATTTCCGGTAATGGTTTATTACCGTCTCTATCAAGCGGTTGCCCTTGCGTCAAACGATCCAGATATAGCCTTAACCGTTGGTCGGATTCATTATCTTAAGGGATTAAATTTCCAGCTGTACATGGCAACGGTATGCAAGTCCTTTAGAGATTATCTTAACCTCATGCCTAGCACCCTAAAATTGCGCGGTGACCTTGGTGAGATTCGGGCTCATCGTGATGGCGAACTCGTGGAGTTACGGTGGGAGCCTCTGCTATTAAGTACTCAGCGAAAACGCTTCTTGTCAGATGAAATGTTGTCTGCCTCAGTAAGAATCATTAATTCCATCTGTATCATGCCGGTCAACGTTGTTAAAGCCAGTTTTAGTTATTCAAAGCCTACAAATCTAGTTAATTTGGAGATGCTGTTTGGCAATAACCTTAGTTTTGATCAGCCCCATAGTAGTATTTTCTTTCATAGAGATGCGCTCCACCTGCCCATGCTAAAGCAGGATTACCAAGAGGGGCCAGATCATAGTCATCCGTTTCGAGACTTTTTTGAGGATGAAGACCCATCCGATGAGTTACTGCTTAGTCTCAGGCAATCGATTGCTCAATACTTGCCAGAGGGAGAGGTCACTATTGATAAACTGGCCAGTAAACTAAATGTTTCTCGCCGGACCTTGCAGCGTCGCCTGTCAGATCGAGATACAAATTTTTTAAATATCTTACAAGAAGTTCGATCGCGAATCGCACTGCGTTATCTAGCAGATGGACGTCTTGGAATTACCGAAATAGCGTTTCTACTCGGCTATGCCGATCAGGGGTCTTTTTCTAGTGCGTTTAAAAGCTGGCATGGTGTTTCACCACGAGATTACCGCCGTAAATAAAGATTTTTGTTGGCGTTTAATCCCAATAAATTGGCGCACACTAGCTTGACTACACAATAGACTCTACCTAGTATCATTGCTTAGTGAATCATGTGGTTATCCCGAAGGGATAGGAATAGAAATGGTAACGAACCTGTCCGCTTTGATAAAGTCTGGCCGTCTTCGTCATGTTAATAAGCCAGTGGTCGGGATACTATTCTGGCGAGATTTATACAATAAAAAAATTACATCGTCTTTACAAAATTCTATCTACGACTCGATGAGGAATGATTATGTCATTAGATTTTGATAGCGCTCGACTACCCAATAAATCCTTAACGCCGGAACATCATGAATGGCGATCGCAGTTGCGACGTTTCTTTGATCGTGAAGTGATTCCTTACGCTGCACAATGGGATGAGGATGGTCATGTCCCAGATGAAATGTGGCCTAAGGCTGCGGCGGTGGGTATGTTGGGATTGGGCTATCCAGAAGAATTTGGTGGTGTGTCAGAAGGTATTGATCTCTGGTACAGCATTATTCTCAATGAAGAACTGGCACGTGTTGCTGTAGGTGGTGTTGGTGCAACCTTGATGGTGCATGGTATTGGACTACCACCGGTAATCAATTTTGGTAGCGACGAAGTCAAGCAAATGGTTGCACCGCCAGTATTGGCTGGGACTAAGCGTATTTCGTTGGCAGTCACAGAGCCAGGAGCAGGATCAGATGTCGCCCATCTTACAACGACTGCGCGATTAGACGGCGATCATTATGTGGTCAATGGCTCTAAGACCTATATTACCGGCGGCATGAATGCTAACTGGTTTACCACGGCGGTTAGGACTGGAGGTGAGGGCGCAAGTGGCGTGTCGACCCTATTAATTCCAGCAGATACTGAGGGTGTCTCGCGTACTGCCTTAGACAAAAAACAGGGCTGGTGGTGTTCTGATACCGCAACCATTTATTTTGACAATGCACGAGTTCCTGTCGGCAACTTGATTGGCCAAGAAAACAAAGGCTTCAGTGTCATCATGAATAACTTTAATGCGGAGCGTTTGGCGATGGCGTCTTCGATGGAAGGCTTCTCTCGCGTTTGCTTAGAAGACGCGGTGGCCTGGGCCCGAGAGCGTAAAACCTTTGGTCAGCGACTGGCAGATCATCAGGTGATTAGGCATAAAATTGCAGACATGAAAATGCGAATTAATGCCACCCAAGCCTATCTTCAATTAGTGTGTCAAGAGGTGGAAGCGGGTAATGAGAATGCCGGTGATATTGCAATGCTAAAAGTTCAATCCAGTCAGACTATGGAGTTTTGTGCTCGAGAAGCTATGCAAATTCTCGGTGGCATAGGGTATATGCGTGGCAACAGAGTAGAGCGAATTTATCGAGAGGTCAGAGTAAATGCCATTGGTGGCGGTTCTGAAGAAATCATGCGCGACTTAGCTGCACGGCAATTTGGACTTTAAGCATCGGTTTTTCAACGACAGCGAGCCCACGTGTTAGCAACACCATGATTGGCCAAAACAGCAACTTGAAATAACCTTTTGAATACCCTGCGCTCGTGAGTAAATATAGTGGTGGAGGTGCCGATGAGGTTATGCTTGGTGTCATCAGTAAGCACATGGATATTGTGCCAAAGCGGAAATAAAAAATGCCCCGTTACGTTAATAGCGGGGCATCTTAAATTACTACGTAAACTTTTCTTAAGCTAGGATCGGCCCTAGTTTCATGGCGATACTCATATCTCCCTGAATCTTTAGTTTTCCAGACATAAAGGCGGCAGTACCGTCTAGTTTTCCTTCAGCCATTTCCATGAAGTTCTCTATACTAAGCACCATAGTACACTGAACATCGCTATCTTCATTGCTAACTGTATTAGGCACTTGAGTGGCATCTAAAACCATTAGGCCATCATCGCCAAAATCAAACTTTAGCTTTGCGCCAAGTCCGCAATCTTCGCCTACTTTCTCTTTTAATCCTGCTGTAACTGCTTCTAATGACATAATTAGGTTCCTTTTAGTTGTTATTCACCTTATCACAATAGGTTGTATGACGGCCCATGTCACTGGCAAAAGCCATCGCTGCACTGTCATTTGGGTCAATTATGTGTCCTACGCTTGATGAACTGTGTTTGAGCACTTTATTAACCTACAGCGAAAAAATCAAGGTCAATGACCGTCATAAATTATTTGTGGCTGCTGAGTTAACCCTATCAGTCAGTGCGCTAGACCCTTCTGATATTGGCGTTATATGCCGCCATAAGCCTTATAACGAAAGTAATTATTAGTGATCAAATTCTGAGTATCACATGAAGTGGCTAGGCAAGGAGATATTCAGTCAGCATAATGCTCCATCAAATTGATAGAGAGATAATGATATGGACTCATCTAATCCGACCATCAACGTTCGTCAAGGCGAAGAAATTGACCCTGAGCAGTTGGATGCAGTGCTCAAGAGGGTAGTTCCGGGGCTACAAGGCACACCGAGTATTAAACAGTTTCCCTCGGGGGCGTCTAATTTAACCTACTTAATTGGTTATGATAATCGTGAGTTAGTGTTACGTAGGCCACCCCCGGGGATTAAAGCGGCTAGCGCGCATTCCATGATTAGAGAGTATCGAGTTATTAGCGCTTTAGAGAAAGAGTATCCTGCAGTTCCCAATGCCTTCTTTTATACCGACGATGAATCTATGTTGGGTTCTGAGTTCTACCTCATGGACAAAATCAATGGGGTGTTGGTCAAAGACAAAATCCCTGCACAGTGGAACTTTACAGTGGCTGATCACCATCGGTTTAGTAAGGTGATTTTCGACAAATTAATTGAGCTACATACAGTTGATATCCAAGCGGCAGGTCTCAGTGAGTTTGGTAAGCCTAAAGGCTATGCTGAACGCCAGATACTGGGATGGAATAAACGCTTTGCTAATGCACAAACGCCGGATGTACCAGCGTTCGAGGATGTTCGTGAGTGGCTAGTGGCCAACATCCCTAATGAGGCGGCAAGTACTCTGCCTGCCGCGCTTATTCACGGTGATTATCGTATCGACAACGTCATGCTTGATCCCAACGATCCCTTTAATGTCGTGGCGGTGTTAGATTGGGAAATGGCAGCATTAGGTGATCCACTCATGGATCTATCTAATGCGTTGGCCTATTGGGTGCATAGTGATGATCCGGCAGCGCTAAAAAATATTTTGAAGCAGCCATCAGATGCACTAGGCATGATGCGTCGTGAAGAGGTGATTGCCTATTACGGCGAGAAAACCGGTTTTGATATCTCTAAATGGGATTTCTATGAAGTCTATGGCTACTGGCGGTTAATTGGCATTTTGCAGCAACTGTATTTCCGTTATGTCACCAAGGAGACTCTAGATCAGCGTTTTTCTAGCTATGGTGAAGCAACGACGAACCTGGGTGAGTACTGCCGATCATTGATTGCTAAGTCCAGCTTATAAAAAATAAAACAAGGGTTATTAGTATGGAAAACATTAAGACAGCAAAGGGTGCCACAGGGATATTAATCTTTTTATTGGTTCTAAATATTCTAAATATGGTAGATCGAACGCTAATTACCAGTTTTGGTACGTCTATTATTGCTGACCTCAACTTGAGTGACTCACAATTTGGTTTACTGACAGGCCCAGTTTTCGTGTTCTTTTACTCGATTATGGGCTTATTTATGGGTGCCCTGGCCGACCGAGTGCATCGCCCACGGTTAATTGCTGCAGGTCTTGTACTGTGGAGTGTCCTAACTGCCTTGTCCGGTCTGGCTAAAAATTTCATGCAAATCGGAATGTCACGGTTATTTATAGGTGTTGGTGAGTCAGTTATGGCGCCATCGGCTATATCAATGATTGCCGATTTATATCCCAAGGCTAAAAGAGGCACCGCCACAGGGATCTATTATTTGGGTGTACCTTTGGGTGCTGGCGGTAGCTTTATTGTGGCCGGCGTTCTGGGGCCAATGATTGGCTGGCGCAATTGCTTTTTTGTATTAGGCGCAGTAGGGCTGATATTGGCCCTGGGCTTATTGTTTCTAAAGGACCCCAAGCGCGGAGCCATGGAGGAGCAGGGCACCTCGGCGGAAGAAGCGCCCCAAGCAGGATTGATGACCGGTAATTGGAGGCGAGTTGTTTCTGAGGTGGTTACCACAGTCAAATCTACTCCAGCGCTAGCCTGGACCATGCTAGGCGCAGTCTTTCTCCACTTACCCTTGGGTGCAGGCCAGTTCGCCATTGTGTGGCTCGAGCGTGAAAGAGGCTTCGGCGTTGGTGAAATCAGTGCGACCTACGGGCTTATTTACATCATATTTGGAACCGCGGGTACTTTCTTAGGCGGTATGCTTAGTGATTGGTATCAGTCTCGCTATAAAGGAGGAAGAGTTAGGTTCCTTGCATACTTAATGCTCTGCATGACTCCATTGCTCATTTCTTTTCGCTTCGTTTCGCCCTCATCTTCGTTGTTCTACATTGGCATGGCGGCGGGTATGTTTAGCGTGAGCTCGTTTTATGGCCCGGCATTTTCAACCGTACAAGATCTTACTCCCGTGCGTTTGCGAGGAGTGATGACTGGCTTACTATTGGTCGCCTGCAATCTTCTGGGGCTCGGCATAGGTGCCCTGATGACCGGTATTCTCAGTGATGTCTTCTCGGCTAATGGGGTTTTTGAACCCCTCACGAAAGCGCTATTAACAGCGGATATTATGTCCTGGGGAGCCCCCTTTAGCTTCATCATGGCCTCAATCTATCTGGAAAGAGCCAAGGCAAAGCCATTAACGCCGGGTTTGGTTAAATAGAGATTGGCATAGGCTCTTATGTTGATGGCATACAATCCAATGATTAAATAGTCACCGCAACGTACTATCTACTCTATTGTATTCCGGTCTGGACTATTTCAGGGAGTAATCAACATGAACGATAAGACGATTCGTATTGCAGGTGCTAGTGGTTTTTGGGGTGATGCTGCCCGAGCGACACCGCAATTGCTAAAAGATGAAAACGTAGATTTTATCGTCTATGACTATCTTGCTGAAATCACTATGTCAATTATGGCCCGTGCCAGGGCTAAAAACCCAGACACTGGCTATGCCTTAGATTTTGTCAGTGCCGCGATGAAACCCAACCTTAAAGAAATTGCCCGTCAGGGTGTACGCATTGTGTCTAACGCTGGGGGTGTTAATCCTCAGGCCTGCGCCAATGCGCTGCGCGCGGTCATTGCTGAACTGGGCCTTAATCTCAAAGTCGCTTGTGTGTTGGGTGATGACATGATTAGCCAGCGTGATCAAATTGCCGGTCATGGCTACAAAGAAATGTTCTCGGGTGAGGATTTCCCCGCGGTGGACAAAGTGGCCAGTATCAATGCTTACTTGGGTGCTTTTCCCGTGGCAAGAGCGTTACAAAAAGGCGCTGACATAGTGGTTACTGGGCGCTGTGTTGATAGCGCAGTGACTCTGGGTGCCTGCATTAATGCCTTTGGTTGGGGTCGTGATGATCTTGATCAGCTAGCCATGGGCTCTCTTGCTGGACACATTTTAGAATGTGGCCCACAGGCAACGGGCGGTAACTTTACCGATTGGGAGTTATCGAACAATCTTGAAAATATTGGCTACCCGATCGCCGCTATTAAACCCGACGGAAGCTTTGTTTGCTCTAAACCCGAGGGCACTGGTGGCCTTGTCTCAGTGGGCACCATCGCCGAGCAAATGGTTTACGAAATCGGTGATCCTCAAGCCTATATCCTGCCCGATGTGGTCTGCGACTTCTCCAAGGTTACTCTGACTGAAATCGGAGAGAATCTGGTTGAAGTGAAGGGTGCTACGGGTTTGGCAGCGCCAGATAGTTATAAAGTGTGTAGCACCTATGCCGATCAATTTCGTGGCGGCACCACCATGAGTTTTTATGGGTTTGATGCCGACAAGAAAGCCAAAAAGCTGGCTGCCGCTATTTTCACCGCGTCACGCAGAACGCTTAAGATGGTGGGCTTGCCTGATTACACTGAAACCAGTGTTGAGCTAATTGGCGCAGAGAGCCAGTACGGTGTTAATGCTTCTGTCGCTAACTGCCGTGAACTGTCCATGAAGATTGCTGTAAAACATTCAGATCCGGCGGGTATTGGAATACTCCTAAAAGAATGTGTGGGCCTTGGTCTGGCCACACCGCCAGGGTTGTCCGGATTTGCTGGGGCACGGCCTAAGCCATCACCGGTGGTGAGGTTGTTTTCCTTTGCGCTTCCCAAAGGCTCTTTAAAGATTCAAATCGAAATGGATGGCACCTACATTGATTGCCCTGACACTCTGGGTGCTGCGCTAAAACGAGACCTCATTGAGCGCCCACAGGCGCCCAGCGCGCCTCTGGACAGCAATGCGGTGCATGTGCCCCTGATTAAGCTAGCGCTGGCTCGTAGCGGCGACAAAGGCAACAAAGCCAATGTCGGTATCATTGCTCGCCAGCCTGAGTTTCTTCCTTATATTTATGCCGCCTTAAACGAGCAGGCAGTGGCAGAGCGCTTTGCACACTTTTTACCCGAGGGTGCTACGCAACAAAGCCTGTCCTATGTCGAGCGCTACCTCATGCCAGGTACCCACGCGATTAACTTTTTAATCCATGATGTGTTGGGCGGCGGCGGTATGGCGAGTATTCGCAACGACGCTCAAGGTAAGGGTTTCGGTCAATTAATGTTGGATGCTTCAATCCCGGTCAGTGCGGCTATTGCCGCTGAAGTTAACGCCTAAAAAATTACCTTAAAAGATAGATGGAGAAAGCCATATGGCCGTATTTGCCTCAAAAATAAACACTAGCTCAGAGACCTTTTTGCGTCAGCGCAAAGAGATGTTGGAGCTTGTTGATAGGCTTAATGAACTCAACGGGCGAGGTCGTGCGTTGTCAGAGAAGCGTAAACCACGCTTTGATGCTCGCGGACAGCTAACACCGCGCGAACGGCTGGCAAGATTGCTAGACCCCGGTATGCCGTTTTTAGAGATAGGCAATATTGCGGGCTATATGGTCGATACCAAGAAAGAAGAAAAATCTATCCCTGGATCAACGGTTATTTCAGGTATTGGCTTTATCTCGGGCGTGCGATGCGTCGTTGTAGTTGATGATAGTGGTATTTTAGCGGGCTCTTTAACCACTGCGGGGGGTTACAGGATCCGTCGTGCCGAGCAAATTTCTCTTGAGCAAAAATTGCCCTTTGTACACCTGGTAGAGAGTGCCGGTGGCGATTTAATGAACTACACCGTCGAGGGCTTTAGTGTCGGCGGCGCGCTGTTTGGTTCGCTTGCACAGTTAAGCAAGGCAGGCATTCCCGTTATTTCCATTCTTCATGGTTCATCTACCGCTGGGGGTGCGTACATGCCCGGTCTTAGTGACTACGTTATTGCCATTAAAGGTAATGGCAGGGCTTTCTTGGCAGGGCCGCCACTACTTAAAGCGGCGACCGGTGAAATAGCCACAGAAGAAGAGTTAGGTGGCGCGGAAATGCATGCCACCATTTCTGGTTTGGCTGAATATCTTGCAGAGAACGACGGTCAGGGCCTACAAATTTGCCGTGAAGTTGTCGATCGCCTGCAATGGAATGATAACTGCCCAATGCCACCCAAACGCGCGTTCCTAGAACCCATCTATGATCCCGATGAGCTGGCTGGCGTCATTCCAACCGATTACCGTACACCCTATGACATGCGGGAACTGGTCGCTAGAGTCGTTGATGGCTCTGATTTCTTAGACTTTAAGCCACGCTTTGGCGTATCCACAGTGTGCATTCAGGCGGAAATCTTTGGTCAAGCGGTTGGCATTATTGGTAATAATGGCCCAATTGACCCACAAGGAGCGAACAAGGTCACGCAGTTCTTGCAACTATTAGATCAGGCCAATATTCCTGCCTTATTCTTTCAAAATACCACCGGCTATATCGTCGGTACCAAGTCTGAGCAAGCGGGCATGATTAAGCATGGATCAAAAATGATTCAGGCGGTACGCAACATTGATGTGCCGCGCATTACCTTTATGACCGGGGCTAGTTTCGGTGCCGGCAACTACGGCATGTGTGGGCGCGGTTACGACCCTGACTTCCTCTATACCTTCCCCAACGCCAAAATGGGCGTAATGGGTGGTGAGCAGGCCGCTAAGACCATGTCTATGGTTGCCCGTGGCAAAGCGGCCGCTATGGGCGTAGACGCGGACGAAGAGATGCTGGCTCAACAAGAAAAAACGATGGCCCACATCTTTGATTCGCAATCCGATGCTTTTTATACCTCTGGCCACATGATGGACGACGGTATGATAGACCCACGTAACATGCGTAAAACCTTAGGAATGTTGCTAGAAACTGTGCGTGAAGGTCGCCATAGAAAGTTGCGCCCTAATAGCTTTGGTGTTGCACGTATTTAACGGTCAGTGGAGATATTTATATGAGTGATATAGCGAAAACACGACTACCAGCAACCAATATGCTGTTGTTAGAGCGAGAGGGCTCGGTCCTAAAGATTTGGTTTAATCGTCCCGAGGCAAAGAATGCTCTGAATGCAGAAATGACAGATGACCTTGTTAATGTGCTCACTGCGGTCAAAGATGATCGGAGTATTCGCACCATAGTACTGCGTGGTAAAGGTGGCTTCTTTTGCGCTGGCGGTGATATCAAAGGCTTTAAGTCTGGTATGCAAACCGTTGATGCCGAGCAAGTGGCAATGAGCAATCGCTCTTTTGGTAACGTCATGATCATGCTCAACGAGCAACCTCAGGTGGTTATTATCTTGGTAGAAGGCGCCGCCATTGGCGGAGGGCTGGGGTTGGCATGTGTTGCAGACGTCACGTTAGTGACGGCAGATGCACGATTCCGCTTGACCGAGACCAGCTTAGGTATTCCCCCAGCACAGATAGCACCCTTTGTTACTGAGCGTGTCGGTCTTACTCAAGCTCGCCGGCTTATGCTCACAGGAGCACGCTTTAAAGGCGAGGAGGCCGTTAAGCTTGGCATTGCCCATGGTGTTGCTACTGACGTAGAGGACTTGGACGCACAATGTGCCGTTATTTTGCAACAAATAAACGCCTGTGCGCCCAGCGCCAACGCAGTGACCAAAGGTATCCTTTTTGAAACGTTGCGCCGCCCAAGGCCAGAGGCTTTAGATTTTGCATCCCAAGGATTTGCTCAATGTATGCTCAGTTCAGAGGGTATAGAAGGTGTTGCAGCGTTTGTTGAAAAACGTAAACCCTATTGGAATGAAGATGTCTAAAGTCTCATTAAAAAATCATTAAAACATATAAAACAACTAGTTAAGGTAATAGTTTAATGAATAACTTTAATAGTATATTGATTGCTAACCGTGGTGAAATAGCCTGCCGAGTCATTCGAACAGCTAAACAATTAGGCTATCGAACTATCGCGGTATATTCGGATGCTGATGCTGGAGCACCGCATGTGCAGTTGGCCGATGATGCAGTCCGCATTGGTCCTGGTCCGGTGGGAGAGTCCTATCTGTTGCCAGAGCTTATTTTACAAGCAGCCGCCAGCAGTGGCGCAGAAGCTATCCATCCAGGCTATGGTTTTCTTAGTGAAAATGCTGCCTTTGCCGAAGCGGTAGAGAGTGCAGGGTTAGTCTTTATAGGGCCAACGCGTGAGGCCATTGATGTGATGGGCAACAAGGCCGAGTCCAAGCGTCGTATGATTGAGGCTGGCGTGCCCTGTGTGCCAGGTTACGAAGGTCATGATCAAAGCGATGATGTCTTATTGGCAGAGGGCCTCAAGATTGATTTACCCCTTATGGTTAAGGCTGCCGCGGGTGGTGGTGGTCGAGGTATGCGTTTGGTCCATGACCAGGCCGATCTTGCCAATGCCATAAAGTTGGCTCGTGCCGAAGCAGAAGGGGCCTTTGGTTCGGGTGAGCTTATTCTTGAAAAAGCCATCATCAAACCTCGCCATGTGGAAATACAGGTATTTGCTGACACCATGGGCAATACCGTCCATCTGGGCGAACGTGATTGCTCAGTGCAACGTCGTCATCAAAAAGTTGTTGAAGAAGCGCCTTGCCCAGTAATGACCCCAGAATTGCGTAAAAAAATGGGCCAGTCGGCCATTGATGCGGCTAAAAGTGTCAATTATCGTGGCGCAGGCACAGTGGAGTTTTTACTGGACGACAGCGGCTTCTTTTACTTTTTAGAAATGAATACCCGTCTTCAGGTAGAGCATCCTGTTACCGAGCTAATCACTGGATTGGACTTGGTTGCGCTTCAAATTACAGTCGCACAGGGTGAACCGCTTGGGTTGAGCCAAAATGATATTAACCTCGAGGGTCACGCCATTGAGGTGCGGCTCTATACCGAGGATCCAAGCCAAGATTTTTTGCCGGCCTCTGGTCCAGTAGATCTTTGGGCACCCGCCTCAGGTGTTGGGGTGCGTGTCGATGGCGGCATATCAACAGGGCAGGCTATTTCACCGTTTTATGACCCTATGGTGGCTAAAGTTATCGGCTATGGGCCAACGCGAGAAGCTGCGCGACTCCGATTGATTGGCGCACTAAAAGAAACCATTCTTTTTGGTACACCTAATAACAAAGACTTTTTGATTCAGTGTCTAGAAAAGCAGTCATTTATTGCTGGCGCAGCAACGACCGCCTTTATTGCTGAGGAATTCTCTGACGCTGAGCTTGAAATACAGCCAGTAAGCTTCGCTGACAGTGCGGTGGCAGCAACACTTGAGCTCTGTTTAGAGAATAAGGGACACTTTCAGAAAAGCCTTCTGGTGAGTAGCCAGCTTCAAAACTGGACCATTGCCAGCGCTATGGTGTCGCGTAAGCAGTACCAGTTTGATGGCACTATGCATGATCTGTCAATATCGCCGGTCAACAGCAGTATAGATACCTATCAGGTCTCTGACAGCACAGCCGAACAGGCTGCAGTGGTTCAAGTGTTATCAATGCAGGGCAACAGCGCCGTGGTGTTGCTTGATGGGGTCAAGTTAGTCGCTCAATTTATGTGGCTTAAGCGTGGCCAAATGCATTGCTCTATTCAGGGTCGTGGGGCCTTCTTTAAAGACCTCATTATTCTCGACGGTGCGGTGGATGAAGCCGAGGGCGGTGGTCGTGTTATCGCGCCCATGCACGGATTGTTACTTGATGTCTTGGTTAAGCCTGGTGATGAAGTCACCAAAGGGCAAACCTTAGCCGTCCTTGAAGCCATGAAAATGCACTACGAGATACAAGCCGAAATTGACGGTACAATCACCGAAGTGACTGCCGTTGCAGGTAAACAGGTTGCTGCGGATGATGTGCTCATTGAAATTAACGAAAATCAAGACGATTAACATAAAAATATAGGGGTTAGTATGGCTTTAAAGCTATGGCATTGCGCCAACTCACGATCGATGCGTCCACTCTGGACCATGGAAGAAATGGGCCTTGATTACGAACTTGAGGTCATGCAGTTTCCACCGCGTTTTCTGCATGCCGGTTACACCGACATTAACCCCATTGGAACCGTTCCTTTTTTTACCGACGATGCAGGTGGCGCTGACAGCATAATTCAGATGACCGAATCGGCCGGTATTAGCCAATATCTTGTCGACCGCTATGGTCCTACGACCCTCGCTGTAGGGGTCAATGAGCCTGGCTATGGTGACTACCTCAATTGGTTGCATCGCAGCGACGCAACTTTGACGTTCCCGCAGACGCTGGTGTTGCGATACACCATCTTGGAACCAGAGGCTACGCGGCTGCCCAAGGTGGCGGAGGACTACACTAAGTGGTTTTACTCGCGACTGCGCTCCGTTGAATTAGCGACCGCGCATAACGAGTTTTTAGTCGCAAACCGCTTTACTATTGCCGATATTGCAGTAGGCTTCGCATTGCAATTGGCCGAATCGCTGGGCTTAACTGATGGTTTCAAGCCCAACACCAAAGCCTACTACGAGCGTTTAAAAGCCCGTCCAGCGTTTCAAAAAGCCATCTCGCTTTGAGCTTTGATGACATAAAATAATAAAAATTGGGGAAACCAATGGCCAAGCACGCTGTATATCCGAATCTATTCTCGCCGCTTGACCTGGGCTTTACCTCAATTAAAAATCGGGTACTGATGGGCTCTATGCACACGGGTCTGGAAGAGGCCGATGATGGCTTTCCTCGACTTGCCGAATACTTTGCTGAGCGAGCTAGGGGTGGCGTTGGCATGATGATCACCGGGGGCATCTCGCCGAACATGGAAGGCGGCTTTGGCGCAAAACTATCAACGTCAGAAGAGGCCGAAGATCATCGCCTAGTAACCAGCGCAGTGCATGCTGTAGATCCAGATATTAAGATCTGCATGCAAATTTTGCATGCGGGGCCACTGGCCGGCACCCCAGCGTGTGTTGCCCCATCCGCTATCCCCTCGCGAATAGCGCGTATGGTACCCAACGAATTAGACGAAGAGGGCGTTCAAAAGCAAATTGATGACCATGTGCAGTGCACAAAAATGGCTCAGCTAGCCGGTTACGACGGCGTCGAAATCATTGGCTCTGCGGGCTATTTACTGAGTACCTTTTTGGTAGAGAAAACCAACCAGCGAGATGATCAATGGGGCGGCAGTTACGAGAACCGAATGCGTTTTCCACTAGAGATCATGCGACGCTGTCGTGCTGAAGTCGGTGAGAACTTTATATTAATTTTTCGTATTGCGGCTATGGATATGCTCCAAGGCGGAATGTCTTGGGATGAAGTGGTATTGCTTGCCAAAGAAATGGAGAAGGCTGGTGCCACGATTATAAGCACTCACTTTACCTGGCATGAGTCCACCGTGCCGACCATCGCAACTATGGTGCCAAGAGCAGCTTTTGCTGGCGTTACGGGCCGCTTGCGTAAAGAAATTAACATTCCCACCATCACTAGTAACCGCATCAATATGCCAGATGTTGCTGAACAGGTATTGGTCGATGGCCATGCAGACATAGTCTCTATGGCGCGTCCTATGTTGGCCGATGCGGAGTTGGTCAACAAAGCGTTTGAAGGCAGAGAAGACGAAATTAATACCTGCATCGCCTGCAATCAGGCCTGTTTGGACCATACCTTTGGTGGTAAGTCAGTCAGTTGCTTGGTTAATCCACGAGCGGCCCATGAAACTCTACTTAATTATCGAATCACCGCATCGCCAAAAAAGATTGCTGTCATTGGCGCAGGTCCAGCTGGAATGTCTTATGCCACCGTTGCGGCGCAGCGCGGCCACCATGTGAGTTTATTTGACGCGGCCAGTGAGATCGGTGGCCAGTTCAATTTGGCCAAACAGGTACCGGGCAAAGAAGAATTTTATGAAACACTGCGTTACTACAAGCGCATGCTAGAAATACATAATGTTGATGTCCATCTCAATACCACGGTGTCTGCAGAGCAGCTCAAACAGGATGACTTTGATCATGTCGTAGTGGCTACAGGTATCACTCCACGCACGCCAGATATCGCGGGTATTGATCACCCTAGCGTGGTCAGCTACATTGACGTTATTAGAGGTAACTGTGACGTCGGTAAACGGGTAGCGGTTATGGGTGCCGGTGGTATAGGGTTTGATGTTTCAGAGCTTATTATGCACAGCGGTGTTTCAGGTGCTTTAGATAGAGACGTATTTGCAAAAGAGTGGGGCATAGATTTTGAAAACCATCCACGTGGCGGTGTCACGGGCGTTAAGCCTGAGATTGCCAAAGCTGATCGTGAGGTGTACTTGCTGCAACGTAAATCGAGTCCTGTTGGCCGTGGTTTAGGCAAAACCACTGGTTGGACTCACCGCATCTCGCTGGCTCAGCGTGGCGTTAAAATGTTGAATGGCCTTGAGTACCATAAAATTGATGATCAAGGCTTACACATCAGCACAGACGGCATGCCATCGGTACTCGAGGTCGACACAGTGATTGTTTGCGCCGGCCAGCTTCCTAAGCGTGGGTTGTTCGATGAAATTACTGCCATGGGTCTAGACGCGAGTTTGATTGGTGGAGCGTTCGAAGCCTCAGAGCTGGATGCTAAGGCCGCCATTAATCAGGCCAGTTATCTCGCAGCGGCAATTTAATTGGTGAAAAGCACCGCCTTATTGCGCGGCTCGTTGTCCACTTTAGTTTGCTTACTATTGTCTGGCTGTGATGAACAGCGTAACAAATTGACATAAAGGGGTACTGTTGTCAGACTTAGGCTAATTACAAAACTAGCGTCAGATACTGACTGTAAAAATATGCAAAATCTAGCCAAAGAAAATAAGCGAGAAGCCATACTCAATGCTGCGTTTATAACGTTCAAAAATTACGGTTATCGCAAGACATCAATGCGAGATATTGCAACTGCTCTTGGCATTTCGAGGGCGTCTTTGTACTCGTACTTTGAAAATAAAGATGATATTTTTCGCTGCGTATTAATATCCGTCACTGAATCTGGCCTAGTTGAAGCGAAGCGATGCTTGGGGTTATCAGCGTTAGACCTGACATCAAGAATCGAGGCTGCGTTGCTAGCAAGATACCTCCCCCTTCATCAGATGCTCATTGAATCAGCCCATGGTGAGGAGATTGCGGAGACTTATTTTCGCCTTTGTGGCGACAGCTTTGCGGACTCATTTGCGCAATCTAAGGATATACTGACGGGTGCCCTGAAGTCGGCAAATCGTAAGAAAGAGATTGATCTGAAGGCAGCTTTGCTAACGGCGCCTGCAGTCTCTGAGCTTTTGAACCTAACTCTTTTGGGTCTCAGACACACTTCAACGGATATAGAAATCTACAAAATGCGGGTAAACCGTTTTGTGAGTGTATTTATGCGTGGGCTGCAAAATCCTGTGGTGTTAACCGACACCTAAGTGCATATACACCACCCAGCGGCGGTAAAAGTACACTGTGGGGTCCCGATAGCCTAGATTTTTTCGTAGATTGAAGTAAATGGGGATGTTGGTCTTTCCACTACTAGAAATAGCATTAACATGATGGTTATATCCGTTACAAACAACCAAGCTGGGTCGTTCAATCCAAGCACAGTTAAAGTGTCTTATTCATAAAAAGGGAGGTTTGCCTGCGGTACGTAAAAGTACTAGCCAAGGTTGGACTGAATAGCGCCAATATCGATTTATCCGAAATCAAAGAGTCCTTAGGGTCTTTTTTTACGGCAAAAAAAGCCCACAATAAATGCAGGCTTGATCACTCAGTTATTAGCTTACCAAGGCCTAGAAGTCGTACTTAACACGCGCTCCAAATACAGCACCTTCGTCAATGAACCTGAAGTGTGAGCCGGCCAGTACAGGAACGTCAACACTCTGAGCAAATACTTCCTTGTCGAAGATATTACGCCCAAAGGCCATTACTTCCCAATCCTTGCCGCGCAAACCTAAGCGCAGGTTGGTTTTGCTATAACTATCGATACGATCTAAAGGATCGTTGTCTCCATCAGGGGAGAAATCATCGCTATAGTTGAGTTCACCGCCAACGAAAAACACCATGCCATTGCTGCTCAGATCGGTAGTGTAATCAAAGAACAGTGCAGCAGTGTATTCCGGCGCGTAGGTGGTCTCCTTTCCTGACAGATCATTGTTGGTGAATCCGGCAGGTGTGCCGCAGGCTTGGTCTACATCAAGCTGGATCGCGGTACAGGGGGCAGTGGGGTACTTATCAAACTCAGAATCCAACCAACCACCGCTGGCGCCCAAGCGCAGATCATCCGTAGCCTGCCAATTGAGATCAACCTCGACCCCTTGCACTATGGTAGAGGCTGCATTGGTGACACCAAAGCCCACGCCCTTAAACACCGATACTTGCAGATTGTCATACTCAGTGTAAAAAGCCGCCCAGTTCATGGTCATACCGCCATCGAGCAGCGTGTGTTTGCCACCAATTTCGAATGCATCCACCTCTTCATCTTGAAACTCGAACTCATCCGCAGGCTTGGTAAAGACCATCTGGACAGGATCAGGGGCCTGACCCGCGATATAACCAGCAGGCTCTCCATCATCAGCACCGGTGAAACCGCCACTTTTAAAGCCCTGTGTGAAGCTAAAGTACAACATGGTGTCCTCAAGGACGTCCCACTGGACATTAAGCGACGGAAGCCACTTGTCGGTTGCACGCTTTTCCTTGTACTTATAGTTGTACGAGTTAAAGTTTTGCGCCCAAATAGTCGCCAAAAATGGATTCATACTCGGAGTAGAGAGCCCAGTATTGTCATCGGAAAGAAACTGACTGGTCTCCACGTCCTTATTTTCTTCGGTATAACGAAGACCAACGGTTACTCGAAGCGAGTCGCTAAGGTTAAATGTACCTTGGCCAAATGCAGCCCAAGAATTCGAGTCCAGTGAATACAAGTGATTTCGAGCTGACTGGTTGGCCGAATACTGACCGCCACTCAGCAAAATAAATAAGTTGTCTACACCAATGAGTTGAGGCGTAAGACCTCCTAAATTGGTGTCCAGATCCACTCGGCGATCAAACTCCAGAGTACTTTTTTCGTAGTACAAACCGGCAACATAATCAAAAAACTCTCCGCCCGGCGACGTAATACGGAATTCCTGACTAAACTGTTCGAACTCCTGATCATCATCCCGGGAAATAAACTGCAGTGGTAACCAGTCCACATCAACGCCGTCGAGTGACTCATAGGA
>Ga0209279_10000048_pt1 | contig 83459 bp, 86 predicted proteins | sample CoawatmetaG00DNA_3_FD_187508 | JGI IMG/M metagenome (GOLD analysis project Ga0209279, IMG submission 187508) | Marine microbial communities from the West Antarctic Peninsula - Coastal water metaG006-DNA (SPAdes) (version 2) | ecosystem: Environmental > Aquatic > Marine > Coastal ...
ATCAACATACAGCTGGTTATAACTAAGCGTTTTGCGCGAGCCATTTTCCAACCGCGAAATTAAGGCAACCTTGTCACTGCGATTACGCAATAGGTTTTCTGCATAATTGAGTCGCGCGCCCTCAAACCAAACAGCCCCAGGAAATTGTTGACCGTCGCTCAGCACACTGTCCCAGGCCTGCGAGGCCCGAATGTCAGTAAAGTGCCAGATGTGTTCCCAGAAAAGGTTAGGGTGCTCCACTGACCACTGATGAAGCTGTTGGTAATCATCAAACGTTACGCCAAGCTTGTGCTCAAGGTACTCACCAAAGCGCTTTAAATTGCTGGCGTCAATTCGCTCAATACTCGGCTGCCAAAGTGGCTGTTTGCTGTTGCGGCTCATTAGTTTAATCTCTTGAGGTCAGTGTGAATTGGCGTAGACTGCCAGTTCCTAACATTTAACTCTTATTGTATTAAACAATTACCAGATATCAACATTTAACTCGGCTTGTATTAAATAAACAATTAAAGAGATGTAACGTCTCTTTACTGATAATTAAACAACATACATATTTGAGACTTTGTCATGAAAATAATCAAAATTACGGTCGCCACTATCGCCGTTATACTGCTTTTTACCGGAATTTTGCTTTTTAAAGGCGAATTGTCGAAAGAAGAGGTAGACGCAAAATATACGGATGAAACCTCACAATTCTTCACTATGGAGAACGGTGCCCGCATACACTTTCGCGACGAGGGAAACCGAGCCGGTCCAGCGGTGGTTTTAGTCCATGGATCTAACGCGTCTCTGCATACATGGGAACCTTGGGTGAAAATTCTCGGAGAGAGCTATCGCATAATTACGATGGACCTTCCCGCTCATGGATTAACCGGGGCTGTGCCCGACAAGCGTTATGGTTCTCAAGCACAATTGAGAACCTTAGATGCTGTGGTTCGTCATGTGGGGATAGATAAGTTTACCCTCGGGGGCAATTCCATGGGCGGTGGTGTTACTTGGCGCTATACTCTTGCTCACCCAGAAAAAGTAGAGGCCATGCTGCTAATTGATTCCTCGGGTTTACCCCAATTTAGACAACAGCTTGAGGCAAAGGCCAATCAATTAGATCAAGAAAAAAAGGAGTCACCAGTATTTTTTAGCTTAATGCGTAAACCTTGGTTTCGTGCCATTGCCAAATATATCGATCCTTATTGGATGACTAAACAAGGTGTCAATTCTGCCTATAACTACTCACCTGTAGTTACCGAAGAACTCATTCAAAGGTACTATGAGTTAGCCCTGCGTGATGGAAGCAGGGATGCTACTTTGAGTCGCTTTGGTACTTACAATGCAACTGAAGATCCCGTCGACACTGCAAGATTTAACGTGCCAGTACTTATTATGTGGGGAAGAAAGGACTCAGTAATACCTGTTGATGTAGCTGAACTATTCGATGATGCCTTAGAGCAGTCATCACTAGTGATCTATGACGACGTTGGGCATATTCCAATGGAAGAAATTCCCGACCGATCAGCAGAGGATGTCTCGAAATTTCTACTAGAGATCTATGGTGCTCATTGAGGCGGTTCATAGTTGTTATTATTTGTTATTATTTGTTGTTAGTATGGTCTGCAAGCTGGTGATCAGGTCTAACAAGAGGAGCGAATTTGTTAAATTTTGTGAAATATCTAATCATTGTTATTGTCGGCTTGCCTGTGGTCTTTTCTTCTAGCAGTTTCATGCTAACAACAATTTTTTCACTAGCATTTCTGACACTGACGTACTCATATACCTATTGGAAGAATGGAATCGATGCTAAGTTAGCTTACTGGTTAATCTTTTATGCAGGATTTGGTATCACATTCCTAGGAATAGGCTTACTGCAAACACATGCTGAATGCCCAAGTCTTATTGGAGACTGCTACTCTAGGGCTCTGCCGCCTTGGTTATTTGACTTCAAAGCAACATGGAAGGGTTTATTATCTTGGTTAAATGCGTCTGCAATAATTGTCTCGGTGCTAAAAATACTAGCAGCGAATCAAACTGCAAAGTAAATATGAATTAAGTAATAGAGGTTATATTCATCCACTCCGATGCCTGCCCAGCACTAAAACGATTTAATAGCACCTCGGTATTCTTCTTCTCTTTCTATAGATAATTTTTGAAATGCAGCACTTCGCTTTTCTAATAGGCTTTATCTAGTGTAAAAAAGAACATTAGAACTCTTTTGAGCCAGCCCCAAATTGCCCATTGCAGCCGCCTCAATAAAGCCTAAGTCAGCAATTGCATTCGATGATTTATATCTTGCTCAATCTTTTATGAAGTACGGTATTGAAGATCGTTGGCCTCCTGAGCTAGTACCTAAGACTGACTGTTTTGGATTGATCCGTACCTGGGCCGAAAAAAATCAATGAAACGGCCAGTAGCTTAAAGCAAAGGGATAATATAACGGGAAGCAAATAAAAATATTGTGAGGGCCCATATTACTATGGCGAGAGTCCAGTCGCCCGTTCTGCTCTGCCACCACTTAGTAGTGTTAGTATCCAAAGCTTCATGCTTGGCTTGAATATTATTGGACTGTTTTTCCAAATTAGAGTTTTCTTCCATGGTTCATACTCCTTTGATATCGTTCCAACGATATTACATATTTTTAATTACTTCAACCTGTCTGAATATCTGTATCAATTCGATGGTAGGCGTGCACCGCTGCCTACCATCTCGGAGACTTGCTGTCTTAATGTCTGCTCACAGGTCTGGGGATTGGAAAAGAGAGGCGCTAGTTGGTTGACCTTTTGGAAGGCTTCCATAGGGTCTTTAGTGGCTAAAGATTGTCGAATGAACTTGTTATTCCACCGAAGATTCAGGTAGTAAATACCACGTCTATTAATAGTGTAAGGAACTGATAGCTTTCTCATTGTGTGACACCTTGTGTGGAAAAGTGAACCCAATTGAAAGCTGGAGAAAGTAAAACCCCTGTAAAAACAGGGGGTTACCTTGGTTTGGTGGAGGCGGCGGGAATTGAACCCGCGTCCGCCAGTCCGCTGCCTACGGCTCTACATGCTTAGTTCAGTCTTTAGTTTTAGTACGTCGAAACCCGACTGACAGGGCGGACAACGCACGATTTCGGTAAGTTTTTAGTAAGTCCGCCCCGAACAAGCTTCATTACGATCTCATGAGATATGACATTTGAGCACTCCGCCCCCCTAAGGGTTTAGAATTCTGGACGCATAAGCACGGCTCCAGTCAAACGGCACTACACTGGGGTTTAAGCAGCTAGTGCGTAGTTGTCGTCGTTGGCAACTATAAGTTTGCGACTTTGGATTAACGAGATTGGTCACCATCTCGGCATGCACCGGAGGTTTTGTAACCCGCGTCGAATCCAGAACGCCCCCCTGAGACACGATATTACCATACTCGGGCACAGTAACTATCATCGGATGTATAAAATATCTAATCAATCCACCTTATTTAAGGTTTCAGTCGAATTTAAACCCTGAATCGCCTAGACTCTCGCTAAAGCAAAAATTCTAAAGGACTAAATCATGCAAAGAGGTCAATTTTCATCGCGCTTAGCATTTATTTTTGCCGCATCAGGCTCGGCTGTAGGCCTCGGAAATATCTGGGGCTTCCCAACTAATGCGGCAGAAAATGGAGGTGCTGCCTTTGTATTAATGTATCTCATTCTGGCGTTTTTACTGGCCTATCCAGCCATGATGGCTGAGCTTATTATTGGCCGTCACACACGTTCTAATATGGTCAGCGCGCTACAGTCTATTTCTTCAGGTCAATCTGCTAAAACTATAGGCAGACTAGTGGGGATTGGCGGCATGATTACTGCGGGATTGATTTTGAGCTTTTATAGTATTGTCGCTGGGTGGATGCTGGCCTTTATGCTGGAGCCATTGACTGCAATCCTTGGCTTGGGCGATATAAGTCAGTGGTTAACAGACTTTAGCTTGGCTCGTAATATTGGCTTTGCTGCCTTTTTTGTTTTCTTAACGGTAATGATTATAAGTGCTGGTGTTGAGCAAGGTATCGAGAAGTGGTCAAGCCGCTTGATGCCATCCCTATTTATTTTGATGATCGGGCTAATACTTTATGTGCTCACCCAAGATGGGGCAATGGCAGGACTAAAACACTATTTAGTGCCTGACTTTTCGCAGATCACCAACCCAAAGCTAATTGTTAGCGCTATGGGGCAGGCCTTTTTCTCTATGTCACTCGGGGTCGGCACTATGTTGGTGTATGGCTCTTACATAAGAGCTGATGAAAACTTGCCAGTGGTGGGCGCCCTGGTGACCTTAACCGATACATCGGTGGCCTTTTTAGCGGGATTATTGGTGCTACCCGCTATTTTTGTGGCGCAAGAACTAGGGGTCACGATTTATGCTGAGAGTGGTAATTTGATTGCTGGGCCAGACTTAATCTTCAATGTTCTCCCTGCGTTGTTCGAAGGTATGGGTATCACAGGACTGTTTGTTGGCTTTGTATTTTTTGTACTAATGTCGATCGCGGCAGTCACCTCCTCTATTTCAATGCTGGAGGTGCCCGTTTCTTACGCGGTGGAAGCGCATCAGGTCAACCGCAATAAAGCCACTTGGCTGATAGGGCTGATCGTGTTGGCTATTAGCACCCTGATTTGTCTAAACTTTGATTCGCTATTTGGCTTTGTAATTACCATGACAACTGAGCGCGCGCAGCCACTGCTAAGCATGATGCTGTGTGTCTTTGCCGGCTGGGTTTTCTACCGCAATAGCATTCTTCAAGAGCTTAAAAGCGGCAGTCCTGACGTGGAGCAAGGAATGTTCTGGAAGATCTGGCCTGTGTATGTGAGGTTTTTCTGTCCAGTCCTTATCTTACTTACCTTTGCTCAGGGGTTTTAGAGCTACAGCGCGAGTCATTAGAAGATAACGAATTTCAACGACTATAATGAGCATTGACCGTTTTACACAGGTTGGTTAGTGTTGTACTCCATTAATTTCTACAAGACAGGTGAGCATTGGTGACTAAAACAACAAAAGCAATTGATTTTGAGCAGCAGCTAGAAAGCCTAGAGGCATTAGTTGCTTCGTTAGAGAGCGGCGACTTAAGCTTAGAGGATTCTTTAAAGTCATTTGAGCAGGGAATTAAAGTTGCTCGAGAGTGCCAGCAGGCTCTTAAAAATGCGGAGCAAAAAGTCGAGCTACTGACCCGGCAAGGTGACGAATTAGTGAGCGCCCACTATAGCCCTGAAGAAGACAATTAAAGAGCCTCATGCCCAAAATGAAGAAAACTATTGAAGGTTATATTGCGCGAGTTAATCAGCGGCTAGAGACGGCCCTGCCGGCGGCCGAAGGCCCTACAGAACGGCTATTTTCAGCGATGCGTTACTCCGTATTTAATGGCGGGAAACGTCTACGGCCACTATTGTGTTTTGCAGCTGCTGACGCAGTAGCAAAGGCCGACCATCTTACTGAAACTGCCGCCGCATCGATTGAGATGATTCATGCTTATTCTCTTATTCATGATGATCTTCCGGCCATGGATGATGATGATTTACGCCGAGGTAAGCCTGCCTGTCATATCCAGTTTGATGAGGCCACGGCAATACTGACCGGCGATGCGCTGCAAGCAATGGCTTTTGAACAATTAGCAACCATGAACGAAATACCGCCGGCCTCACAGCTTGAATTAGTTCGCCTGTTGGCCAATCATAGTGGTTGCTCAGGCATGGTCGCAGGTCAGGCCATCGACCTTGCCGCCACGGGTGAATTACTGACGCTAGATCAACTAAAGTTTATGCATGCCCACAAAACCGGTGCCTTGATTGAGGCAAGTGTATTAATGGGGGCGGTCGCCACAAGCCAAGCGACGTCACAGCAGCTCGGCGCCTTAACAAAATTTGCTCGTGCTATTGGGTTGGCCTTTCAAATTCAAGACGATATTCTCGACGTTGAAAGCTCTACCGCCCAGCTAGGCAAGCGACAGGGATCTGATCTGGCTAAAGGAAAACCAACCTATACCTCTCTACTGGGTCTTGACGATGCCAGAAACCAAGCGTCGGAACTATACGCAGAGAGCATCGCATGCCTTGAACCATTTGGTGAGCGCGCTGAAGCCTTACGTTATATTGCTGGCTTTATCGTTAAGCGAGCGCATTAAAGTGACTAATTGGTGTAATATTCACACCCTCAATAAACATACAACAATGTTAGCGCCCTAAATGCAAAAGACCTATACCGAAGTTCCTCTCAGCCGCCCAGTTACACCCTTACTGGATGCTGTCAATGCACCTGCAGATCTCCGTAAACTGACGGCTGAGGAATTAATACAACTGACTGACGAGCTGCGCTCGTTTATGCTTTTTTGTGTCGGTAAGACTGGCGGACATTTTGGTGCTGGATTGGGCGTGGCAGAACTGACCGTTGCACTACATTATGTTTACGACACCCCCAATGACCGATTGATCTGGGACGTTGGTCACCAAACGTATCCTCACAAAATACTCACCGGTCGGCGAGAGCAAATGCTCAGTATGCGCCAAAAAGATGGTTTATCGGGTTTCCCTAAGCGTTCAGAAAGCGAGTTCGACACCTTTGGTGTTGGGCACTCGAGTACGTCTATCAGCGCAGCGCTGGGTATGGCAATGGCGTCAGACCAACTGAATGAAACACGTCACACGGTCGCAGTAATGGGCGATGGGGCGATGACAGCAGGAATGGCTTTTGAGGCCATTAACCACGCCTCTCATGTGGATAAAGATCTGTTGGTTATTCTTAACGACAACCAAATGTCGATCTCAAGAAATATTGGCGGGTTGTCCACCTATTTTTCAAAACTTTGGGCCAGTCCGTTTTACAACCAGTTGCGTGAGCGAGGCAAGCAGGCTTTGCGCTCCCTACCCCATGCCAAGAATTTTGTGCGTCGTACTGAAGAATATATGAAGAGCATGGTTTCGCCAGCGACTATTTTTGAAGAGCTGGGTTTTTACTACATTGGCCCTCTCGACGGTCATGACTTGCCCCTGTTAGTGCAAACTCTGACAAATCTGAAAGAGATTAAAGGGCCTGTGATGCTTCATATCATTACTCAAAAGGGGAAAGGCTTTGCTCCTGCTGAGAGCGACCCTGTTGGCTATCATGCGCTCAATAAGATTGAACCCAAACAATCGGTTGTGGTAGCTGAAGAACCCAAAAAGGCGGCTAAACCTAAATATCAGACAATATTTGGTGATTGGCTTTGTGATATGGCTGAGCAAGACGAGCGCCTCATTGGTATTACCCCTGCTATGTGCGACGGGTCAGGCATGAATGAGTTTGCCGAACGCTTTCCAGACCGTTATGCAGATGTCGCTATTGCTGAACAACACGCCGTAACCTTGGCCGCCGGCATGGCCTGTGAAGGCTCAAAGCCTGTTGTCGCCATCTATTCAACTTTTCTGCAACGAGCATATGATCAGCTGATTCACGACGTGGCCATCCAAAATTTAGATGTGTTATTTGCTTTGGACCGTGCTGGCTTGGTCGGTGAAGATGGTGCTACTCACGCTGGCGCCTACGACATTAGCTATTTACGCTGCGTTCCAAATATGGTGCTCATGGCGCCCTCAGATGAAAATCAAACTCGCCAACTTCTTTATACCGGCTATATGCATAAAGGTCCTGCTGCAGTGCGCTACCCAAGAGGAACGGGGCCGGGCGCAGTGGTCGAAAAAGAAATGATTGCGCTGCCTTTAGGTAAAGGAAAAGTCATACGAGAAGGTGTTCAGGTTGCCATTCTAAATTTTGGCACACTGCTACCATTTGGCCTTGATGTTGCTGAGAAACTCGATGCCACCGTTGCAGATATGCGATTTATAAAACCCATAGATGAGCAATTGATTCGCCAACTGGCCTCAGCACATCAGTTATTGGTTACCCTAGAAGAGAACAGTATTGCTGGCGGTGCTGGTGCTGCGGTTAGCGAATTCTTAGCCCAGCAAGGGATTGTGATGCCAGTCCTACATATTGGTCTACCCGATAGATTTATAGATCATGGTAACCACAGCGAGCAGCTGCGTGACTCCGGTCTTGATACAGACGGAATTTTGTATAGCATTGAACAGCGGCTTAATATCTTGAATTTGCCAAAGCGAGCCTCCTAACCACAAGAGAGAAGACGATGAAATTTTATGATTGCGCCACAGCCCCTAGCCCCCGAAGAGTTCGGGTATTCATGGCTGAAAAAAACATTCACATTGAAACAATCCAAGTTGATCTAGGCAGTGGCGAACAGTTCTCGGACGAATTTAAAGCTATCAACCCTCTAATGGAAGTACCGGTTCTGCAATTGGAGGATGGAAGTAGCATTAGTCAGGTCAATGCTATCTGCCAATATCTAGAAGAAATTTATCCAGATAACCCCCTATATGGACGAACCCCTATGGAGCGAGCCTTAGTCGATTCGGCTAACAATCGTATCAATGCAGGTGGCTTTATGGCAGGCGCAGAAGCTTTGAGAAATTCTGCTCCAGGGATGAAAAATAGAGCGTTGCCTGGGCCTCACAACTACAGCCAGATTCCTGAATTAGCAGCACGCGGTTTACAGCGTATCGATAACTGTTTCTCAGACTTGAACGCACATTTTGAATCTAACCAATATATGGTTGAAGACTACTTTTCAATGGCCGATATAAGCGCTATGGTCTTCATTGATTTCGCCAAGTGGGTGAAAAAAAGGGTGCCTGAAGACCACGCGAATTTGGCCCGTTGGTACGCCGAAGTTAGCCAAAGACCAAGCGCAAAAGCCTAATTTTTGACTAGTTGACGCGGTAATCTAAGGGTGGCTTTCGGTCACCCAGCAGTGCTTCGTAATTAAAGTCAGGTCCAACATTTTCTTGTAGTTCTTTTTGTGCTCTAACAACGATATCCGGGTTTTCATAAATTTCTAGCGCCGTTGCAGCCAGTGCTTTTGCCGCTAATTTCGTACCTTTTAGCCCTATTGAGGTCCCTCCTGCTGCCACGGCCTGCCAGGAATGTCCGGCAGTTCCTGGAACCCAAGTCGCCACGCTTATTCCACCAGTAGGAATTAACCAGCTAATATCTCCGACATCTGTAGAGCCGTAACCATGCGTCCGCTTATAAGGAGCAACTTTTTCCTGGTCCCCAATTTTACTCGAGGGTTGGACGAGGGTTTTATAAATGGCTTGAGCATATTTTTGCTCCTCTTTTGAGTAAGTAATGCCGCCCAACTCTTCTAGTTTAGCGTGCATGACCCGCTGCAATGTCTCATTGGGCATCAAGGAGTAATTGCCGTGCATAACCTCATAGCTCATTTGAGTATCAGTTCCCAATGCCGCGCCGCGAGCGGTATTAACAACGCGCTCAAAAAGCTCTTTGACCATCTCTCTTTTTGGGTGCCTAACATAGTAGTAAACCTCTGCCAGATCAGGCACCACATTTGGTGCCAAACCACCTTTGGTAATGACGTAATGGAGCCGCGAGTCCTGAGGGACATGCTCTCGCATCATGTTCACCATCATATTCATAGCCTCAACACCATCAAGTGCCGAACGACCTTTGTGTGGTGCACTGGCTGCATGTGCTGAAATACCTTTGAAGGTAAATTTACCCGATTTATTTGAATTAGTTGATCGTGGACTAGCATGATTTGCAGAGGCTGGATGCCAGTGCAACATGATGTCGACATTATCAAAGGCACCACTGCGAGCTATGTAAACTTTCCCAGAACCGCCCTCTTCAGCGGGTGTGCCATAAAAAACCACACGCCCTGGTATATTAGATGCCTTTAACCATTCCTTTATCGCGACTGCAGCCCAAGCCGAGCCCGCACCAAACAGATGGTGTCCACAGGCTTGGCCAGCACCGGTTGCATTATCGATCGACTCTTTGAACGGTGAGGTACTTTGGGCGATACCTGGGAGCGCATCAAACTCTCCTAAAATACCAATCACGGGTCCACCTGTGCCATATTCTGCTTTAAAGGCGGTCGGTATATCTGCGATACCTGAGCTGACTTTAAAGCCCTCTTTTTTAAGTTCAGCTTGCAAAAGAGCTGAACTTTGATTTTCTTGGTAACCTAATTCGGCGAAATTCCAGAGATCTAAAGCTACCTTTTCAAACTGGCTTTGATGTGCGTCTATGCTCTCTTGATAGTCTGACTTTGCAGCCAGCCCAATACTGCAGCAACTTATCCCAAATACAACAATGGCAATTCTAACAATGTTAGCGCAGGTTGCTCTCATCACTCTATCCTCTTCATAAGCGTTCAATAACTTTATATGTTAATACTTTTATTAAGATGCATGCAATGACGCTAGCATCCCTTTTTAATGACCAGAAATAAATTTTAGAGTTCTGAATTATTTAATTTTTTTAATAATTTAGGTCTATATTTGTGGTGTCATTGTTATAATCCCAACATTGCAATTGGGGCCACACACGCCCATAAATATTATTAGCATTTGGATTAATGATGAAAAGAATTCTGTTAATACTGGCTCTTAGCTTTACCTCTTTTAGTTTTGCTGAAGGGCCAATCGGGGGTAAGGTTTACGGCAAAGCCAACCTCTCATTAGTTGACCAAGATAGTGGAGACAGCAGTGGATGGAACCTTAACAGCAACGCTTCTCGCTTGGGCATCAAAGGTGAAAGTAAACTCTCAGAGGAACTTGCAGTTGTTTATCAGGTTGAATACGAGGTCTGCATTGACAGCGGTGACTGTAAGGGGCAAACATTTAAACAACGTAATACCTTCTTGGGCCTTAAGGGTAATTTCGGCATGGTGTGGGCAGGTAAACATGACACCCCCACTAAGCTTGCGGCGAAAAAGGTTGATTTATTTAATGATCTTGAAGGCGATATTAAAAATGCCTTTGAAGGCCAGAATCGAGTCTCAAATGTTGTCGCCTATACTTCACCAAAAATGAATGGTTTTTCTGCAACTCTAGCAATGATTCCAGCTGAGGGCGAAGATGTCGACCAAGACGGGCAAGATGATACTGGCCTCAAGGATGGTTTGTCATATTCAATCAATTACACCAAAGACAATCTCTATCTTGCTATTGCCGGCGATCAAGATATCGATGAGCAAGACCTAGTACGTATGATTGCGCAGTATCAAATAGACGCGTTAACACTGGGGTTTTTATACCAACAAAATCAAGACAATCTAGGTACAAAAGATGAGTCTGGGTATTTTTTCAGTGCTGCCTATTCGCTTAATGCTGACATTACGCTCAAAGCACAGTATGGCGAAATAGAAGATGATATTGACGGGGATGAAGAGCAGACACTGTCCTTAGGTGCTGATTATAAGTTGGCTAAGAACACAAAAACCTTTATTTTTTATACCGACAATACTGACTCTGAAGTCGGCCTAAGTAAAGATGCATTTACTGCCTTTGGCATAGGCATGGAGCACAAATTTTAAAGCTAGGCACACATATTATTAAAGGGCGCCTAGGCGCCCTTTTTTATGACTTCGGCGGTCGTACTCAAGAAGGACAAGTAAATTCTGTACCCTCCCCTATCCGAGTGCTATTAGTTTTGGTTCCATCACAGCGTGTCAGGAGATTTGTGATTGCTGCTTCTTCTATATAAAAATCACATCTATGGCCTCTATGTGACAATTTCTCATTGACCAAGCAGATTCACGTAATAATTTTTGAACTTTCAACCCTGAACAAGCAACACCGATTCGATATTTATTTTCTATTGACGCATAATGCGCGCCTAAATCACCCACTGGAAACAGATAATGACCATCAAACATAATAGCGCGGTAAGCTTTCATTACACATTGACCGATGACGAGGGCCAACAACTCGATAGTTCTGCCGGAAAAGAGCCTTTAGCTTATTTGCATGGATCGGGAAATATTATTCCTGGCCTAGAAAATGCGCTCAAAGGAAAAAACGTAGGAGACTCCATGGTCGTAGCTGTTCCCGCCGCTGAAGGGTATGGCGAGGTGCAACCTGATTTAATTCAAGAGGTGCCGCGCGAGTCATTTCAAGGTGTTGATGACATTGAAGTGGGCATGCAGTTTGAAGCTCAAACAGGCAATGGCGATAGTGTTCCTGTCACCGTGAAAGCGGTTACCGATGAGTTTGTAACTGTTGATGGCAATCACCCACTAGCCGGCAAAGACTTGAATTTTGACGTGTCAATTGAGTCTGTGCGAGATGCCACACAAGAAGAGCTTGATCATGGCCATGTGCATGGACCAGGCGGGCATGATCACTAATTAAGCGTATTTTCGGTATTAAAAGTCACCCTGCGGTGGCTTTTTTTTGTCTATTGTATTTTGAGATCAGCAAAGGTCTGCACATAGTTAACTTTAGGCTGCTATTGCTAAGTCATCAATGTGACATGGTTGGTTATAATACTGGCTGAATGTATCAGCCTTGGAAATGACATGACAATACGATTAGGAACTAATGGGTTTGGCCGGATTGGGCGCATGGCTTTTCGGGCGGTTTGGGAATGATATATTTTTGACATAGTAGATATCAATGCAGTGACCGAGTATCCCAAAAGCCTGCCTCAAAGTGAGAATACTTAAATGGCTTATAATCCTGTGTGCTATGGACTTCAACTCTCTAGTTATGTCTGCTAGGGTAGCCAGCAAACTAATTAATCACGAGAACACGCGCTATGACAACCGCAAATGACAATGCCATGGACCCCAATGGCCTTTTTCGCGAGGAGAATTTTACGGATCAGAAAATGGGTGCAATTCGCAAGCTGACGCCAGTTACAGCAGCCGGTCTTGATGATCCCGAGCGAGAGGTTAGCTTCCTAGGGTCTGCTCAGATAATGACTCAGATGGGCGCACTACCCCTAAACTTCGTCCTTGAGGGTGCAACAATCGGTGAAGCTGCAGAAGACTTTGCGGCGAAAGCGGCTATCGCTGTTGAAGAAGCCGCTATTGAACTGGAAAAAATGCGCCGTGAGCAGGCATCACAAATTGTCGTGCCGGGCCAAGGCGGCGGGATGGGGGGGGCCGGTCAAGGCGGAATAATAACCTAGAATAAATTTATCGGTAAGTACTCACTATTTATTCCTACTTTAACAATAGAGAGCCTCCAATGGGCCGGAACTCGTCTGTAGACTCTATTAATGATTGGGCTGTTAGGGCGGTAGCACCATAAACCCGAGTTTGAACTTCGCCGCTTTTACTCACACGCTGCAGGAGTCTATCAAAGTCGCCGTCCCCGGATAAAAGCACCACCCAATCAACACTGCGTGAGGCGCTGGAAACAGCGTCCATAACATCGATGGTTATACCAACATCCCAATCACCTTTGGCTGACCCATCACTTCTTTGGATATAGGGCTTTAACTTAATATCGAACCCAATATTATGAAGCGTCTGCTGAAACTTGCGTTGTTGAGCGTCATTTCGATCAATAGCGTAGGCATTTGCCAGCACAATATCGCCCTCCAGGCTTAGCTGTCGCCACAGCTCACGATAGTTAAAATGGCAGCCAAAACTCTCCTTTACTGTGTAATAGATATTCTGAACATCGGCGAAAATAGCAATTTTAGGCATTTAACTTCCCTTTAATAATATAGGTCGAGCTATGACTTAGTCTCTAACGGATAGAGATTGGCTGGATGGACTAACGTAGAGAAGCTCACCAACCTCGAATGTCGCTTACATCTTCTAGTCATCTGTAAGCAGGCGCTATGACTAATTTCGGTTAAACCTAGCGCCGTGCGCTGACTCGGCTTTGCCAGCACAGCACTTAGTTGTGAATCCACTTGATCACTAGGGGCGATCCATTCCAAATACTCATCTGGCACCACTTTAACGAACTTTTGCTTTAAAAAAGCGGGCGCAACCTCAGGATTTACAAAAACTTGTTGCCATTGGATGGCCTTATCTCGATCGAAATGCACGAATATCCCCCTATACACGGGCTGATCGACTTCAAAACTCAATAAATTGGCCAATTTAGCGTCAGCGGAAATTTTTTCAAGATCAAGAACCTGGCAGCTGTAGGCTCCCTCTAGTTGAGCCCGAGCGACGATATTATATAGCTCTATAGTAGGTTGAGCCGCGACAGGCTGTGCGACAAAGGAGCCTAAACCTGGCGCTCTAGTTAACAGTCCCTCCTGAGCCAGTTCTTGTAATGCTCTTCTAGCGGTCATTCTACTGACAGAGAAACTCGCGGAAAGCTCATTTTCAGACGGGGTACGGGTACCAACCGGCCAATGCCCTGACTTTATATGTCCTCGAACGTACTGTTTGATCACTTCAAACTGCGGTAGTTTAATAGTATTGATCATCAATAAAAGCACCAAATACAATGTATATACATTTATAACCTTAGCGCAGATAAAAAACAAGCCCCAACAGCGATAATATAAACATCAGTAAAAATAATGACAATATCACGTAAAAATTGCCAATTGTCGTCGATAATCTGATACAAAGTAAGTTACACTTTACTATCTGTATATACAACTATACAATCAAATCATAAATCTTAGTCCCTAATGAGCTCAAGCTTTTGCTGCCGAGTTAGCTTTTTGATAGCCGCCTCACGCTTACTGGCGCTGCTTCTGGTGTGGTTGGGCTCGACATAGACCATTTCACAGGCGCTGCGCCCCCTAAAGTACTTAGCGCCCGCTTTTCCAGACTGATGCTCAGCCAAACGCCTATCGACATTAGTGGTAATACCGGTATAAAGACTTTGGTCGCTTGCACGAACCATATAAACGAACCAGGAACTCATAAGAAGCTCTACCCCCTCTGCTTTAGGTCAGAATGGCAAAATTGGCATCGATAACTTGCGACCTGGCTGACTATTTTGTTGTGCCGCAATAGGGTGAGTTGATGAACACGACAATTGCATTGGTAGGCATGCCTCTGGTACTGGCGGATTGGGATCCCGGTTAGATCATATTTTCCAGTCACCGTTGGCACCGCACCCATAGCGATCATTATTTGGCGCCACTCTTTACCGTGAGGTTTAACCGCTCTAAGCCCCCACATACAGTCGACGATATAATGCGCCACTTCGTGCACAACGGTATTAGCCAAACTTTCTTGATAATATTTAGCAAATATCCAGGGATTGTAGCGAATCCGCCGTTGCCTGGCCCTTACCTGATACATGCCCGCACACTTACCACGCAGGTCAAAATCAACAGGTAATTTGGAGAATTTTCGTTCAAATAAGACGCCAGCTTTATCAATACAGGCGGCAGTAGCAGCACTCACCTGTTCTTGCTGCTTTTTTGAAATAGGTGCGATAGTTTTAAGGTCAGTCATATAAGGATTATATAGGCTGCAGAGACTGGTACAATCTATATAACTCGGAAAAAGTGAACATTATGAACGTAGACCTCCACTGCCATACCAACATGTCTGACGGTAGCTTAACGCCTGAACAGTTGGTGGAGCTAGCCAATGAGCGCGCACTGGATATTCTGTCAATTACAGATCATGACACCCTAGATGCCTACAGCACAATAAAGGTTATTCCGCCAAGATTGCAACTTATTACTGGTATTGAATTTTCTAGTCAGTGGCGCAAGCAGGGCATTCATATCGTTGGATTAAATGTCGACCCTCTGAGTGAATCCATTATTTTTGGCGTGGGGCAGCAAAAAAAAGCTCGTCTCGATCGGGCCGAAAAAATCGCTGAGCGCCTTAGTAACTTGGGCTTTGAGTATTGCCTAGAGGGCGCAACGCTGCTGGCCCACGGGCAGATTGGACGACCTCATTTTGCCCAGCACCTTGTTAATATAGGCGCCGTGTCAAACATTAAGCAGGCGTTCAAAAAGTATCTTGGCGCAGGAAAAGTTGGCGATATAAAAGAGCAATGGGCTGAGACTGCTACCGTCATCCAATGGATTCGAGAGTCAGGAGGCATTGCGGTATTAGCGCATCCAAGTAAGTACAAAATGACTCGCACAAAACTCAAGGAGCTGCTCACGGATTTTTGCAGTGCAGGCGGGGAGGGCATGGAAGTTATTTCTGGCCTTCAAGTACCCGCCGTTACTAGAGATTTAGCCACTTTATGTAATCAATATGATCTGCTTGCCTCCTGCGGGTCCGACTTTCACGCTCCAGGAATGAAGTGGGCAGCCCTTGGCTTAGTCAGTAGCCTGCCTGACAATTGCAATCCTATCTGGCATCGATGGGCATAATCAGACGACAGCCAATTCCTAAGGCTATCATTCATGTGTATAATTCAGGCCGCGCTGACTTAGCGCTCCAAAAACTTAGCCAAAGAGTGTAAATACGTGGATATTTTTATTTTTGCAAGTGAGCAATGGATCCTATTAAGCATATTACTGTTGCTTATCTATTTTTTTGCATTAACCGAACGGACGAAAGGCGGAAAGCCAATGACTTGCTCACAGCTTGTGTCTTTAATGAATGCAGACCAGGCTGTGCTTGTGGATGTTCGTGCAAACGCCGATTACCAGGCAGGCCACGTTCACGGCGCGATCAACATCCCCCATACTAAAATAGCGACTCGGATAAGTGAGATTGAGAAACACCGCGAAAAAATTATAGTGTTAGCCGATCAGATGGGTCAACACGCCGGTGGTGCTGGAAAAGAGATGACCAAACAAGGCTACACGGTTCGTCGATTGAGTGGCGGAATGAGTGAATGGCAGCAACAAAACATGCCAGTAGTCCAAGGCAAAAAGGCTAGCCCAAAAAAATCATAGCAACATTATTAAAGGTGCTTACATGCCTCAGGTAGTACTATATGGAACACGATTCTGCCCTTATTGCACGGCGGCGCGACACCTTCTCAGTACGCACGATGTTAGCTTTGATGATATTTCGGTAGATTCAGACATGGACTTGCGTCGAGAGATCATGGAAAAGAGTGGTCAGCGCACTGTTCCGCAAATTTGGATTGGCGAAACACATGTTGGGGGTTATTCTGAGTTGCAGCAATTAGAGACTCTTGGCGAATTAGATGCTCTTTTGAAAAATGGGGTTGAATTGGATGAAACTGACGCCATATAAAGATTATGGCAACGCATTAATCCACACACAATTAAAGGTTTAAGTAATGACTGATGAAACTTCCTCTACTGACCAAGCTGCGGCTGCAGCCACAGAAGATACTGGGCCCAAGTTTGCTGTGCAGCGAATCTACCTAAAGGATCTCTCTTTTGAAACTCCTCAGGGAGTGGCTGCATTTCAAAAACAATGGCAACCCAAAGTAAGCCAAGATCTAAACACTAAAAGCAGTAAGGTTGGAGAGGGTGTATACGAAGTTGCTCTTCGACTAACGATTACTGTTACCGACGGTGAAGAGACTATTTACTTGATCGAAGTAGAGCAGGCAGGCCTGTTTACAATTCAAGGGATTGAAGGCCAGCAGTTGACTCAAGTGATTAACACGACCTGTCCGTCAATGCTGTTTCCCTACGCCAGAGAAGTAATTGACAGCACACTTACCAAGGGATCATTCCCTCCCTTGATGATCCCGCCTATTAATTTTGACGGGCTCTTTGCCTCTGCTATTCAACAGGCGGAAGCCCAAGCCGAGGAAACAACTGAGCCGGCTGAGACCAAAGGCGACGACACGACACACTAAGACTGGATCTCAAGAGCTGACTAACCCTGTCCTAATTTGGCGGGGTTTTTTATGGATTTAGCACCTAGATCCCCTGACTTTCCATGCCGTATTCTTGAAGTTTTCTGGTTAGCGTATTTCTACCCCACCCGAGCAGCAAAGCCGCATCTTTCTTCCGCCCGCCAGTATGCGTTAAAGCCGCTTCAATCATAGTCATCTCAAAAGCAGGAAGGGCCTGCTCAAGGATACTTTTGCGTCCAGACTTTAATTCCCTCTCACTCCAGTGCCTTAGCATCTGTTGCCAATCTCCTTGGATTAGAGATTCTTTCTGAACACCCTCAGTCTTTAGTTCTGGTGGTAGATCTGAGAGAAGCACTTCTCGCCCGGCCGCCATAACGGTTAACCATCGGCATATATTCTCTAACTCTCTAACATTTCCCGGCCAAGGCAAATTGTAAAAAATCTCCTCAGCCTCGCGAGATAAAACTTTGGGCTCCATATCCAACTCTTTAGCAGCAAGATGAAAGAAGTGCATCATAAGTTGAGGAATGTCTTCGCGACGATCGGCTAATTTTGGCAAATGAACACGAATAACATTTAACCTGTGAAATAAATCCTCTCGAAAGCGATTAGCCGCCACTAATTCCTCTAGGTTTTGATGGGTTGCTGCAATAATCCGCACATCCACCTTAACCGCTGTATGGCCACCAACACGGTAGAACTCGCCATCTGCCAAAACCCTCAATAGTCGGGTTTGGGCTTCGGAAGGCATGTCTCCAATCTCGTCCAAAAATAGCGTGCCACCATCGGCTTGCTCAAACCGCCCTTCACGTCGCTGGGCAGCACCGGTAAAAGCGCCTTTTTCGTGGCCGAACAATTCTGACTCGATTAAGTCATGTGGAATAGCAGCCATATTAAGGGCTATAAATTTAGCTGTTTTTCGCGGGCTATGTTTATGAAGCGCATGAGCGACCAACTCTTTGCCCGTGCCTGATGCGCCATTAATTAACACTGTTATGTTGGAATGGGACAATCGGCCTATTACTCTAAACACTTCCTGCATCGCCGGAGCCTCGCCAATAATCTCCTGAACCATCGGACTAGCCACTGCTGCTTGTACGGTAGATTTTTGCTCTCTGGAAAATGAGATGGCGCGGCGCGCAACGTCCACTAATTCATCTAGATCGAATGGCTTTGGCAAATATTCAAATGCGCCACCCTGATAGGCCGCAACCGCACTGTCTAAATCAGAATGAGCGGTAGTAATAATAACGGGTATGTCCGCATGCTTGCTGTGAATTTCTTTTAGTAACTCCAAGCCATCAATACCTGGCATACGGATGTCGGAAATGATAATTTCTGGTTGAGTGTTTTTAAGAGCCCTAAGTAAATCATTACCCGTCTCAAAACTACGAACGTCGATACCTTCCCGGCTAATCGCCTTTTCCATCACCCAGCGCAATGAGCGATCATCTTCTGCTATCCAAATTTCCGATTTGTTTTTCATGTTAATCCCTTATTGGCAAATAAATAGCGAACCTAGTATTCCCTGGCTCAGAATCGCATTCAATAATACCTTGATGTCCGTTTACCGCTGTCTGGGCAATCGTGAGTCCGAGTCCAGATCCGTTGCTGCGGCCACTAATCATTGGAAAGAATATCCGCTCAAAAATTTCCTCGGAAACCCCCGGACCGTTATCAATAACATCAATTCGGCATACAACCCGGTGACGCTTACCTCCAATAGTGAAGCTCCTCTGAATGCGAGATTTAATCGTCACTAATGGGTCAGGCCAACCCGACTCCAGGACCGCTTGCATCGCATTGCGGGCGACATTAAGTACCGCCTGAATAAGCTGAATTCTATCCCCTTGAATATCGGGAATACTCGGATCATAGTCTCTTAAAATCACTAAAGAGCCTTGCGCTTCGGCTTCTAACAAGGCAGCCACATGTTCAGTTACCTCGTGAATGTTTATTTGTTCAAAGCTAGGAATTTGATTAGGCCCCAATAACCGATCAACAAGGTTGCGTAATCGATCAGTCTCTGTCGTAATAATTTTGCAGAGTTCACGTGTTTCGTCGTCTAAACCAATTCTTGCAATCTCTTGATCTAATAGTTGGGCAGCGCCACGAATACCCCCCAGTGGATTTTTTATTTCATGCGCTAATCCTCTAATCAAGCTCTTAGATGTGTCGTGTACCGACAACAACGCCTCCTCTCGATTTATTTTTAGGAACCGATCAATGGGCTGCATTTCCATCAAGAGCATTGGCTCAAAATTTACCTCTACCGGGGTGACCGTGTAATCAACTTGAAACAGATCCATCGACGCTAACGCTCTGATATATTCATGCCGGCGAGTATGTGCAAGGTTCTTTTCTAAAGCCTCCAAGAGATTCCCCTCAGATGATTCTCCGTCACTAAACAACTCACAAACGTTAGAACCTATCAATCGAAGACTGCTAACTTGTAGTAGCGACTCGGCGGCCGAATTAACATAATTAATAGATAACTCCGCATCCAACAGTAATACCGCCGTATTTAGATTATCTAGTAACAATTGATGGAGTTGGTTTGAATTCATAAGCCCTTGGATGCTGATCCATTTACACGCCCTTAAGCGTGCTATTGATTAATATGTTTTAGTACTAGCAATAAGCAGGCCAACACTTGATCCACCGCAAGCCCACAAGAATAAGGGCCGCAACCGATTAAAAGCCTAAGCACAAAGGTGCCGCACCTTTATTATGCACCATTATAGTGCAAGCACTAAAGCATCGCACCTGGCAAGCGTGAGTATCGGAGCAAAATTTAATCCAAAATAGTTCTAAAATGCGGTCTAGAGAATAAAAAGATAGAGTCTCCTAAGGTAATCTGTAGGCTCAGGACGTCAAACAAGCCGAAAATAGATTGCATTTTTTTGGTCTGGTAAACGAACGAAAAGACAGCAGGGTAGTAAAGGAGGTCTATCGGCTATAAGATATTAAAGCTGCCCTGAGGGAAGAAATCCCTCAGGGCGACTAATTTACGCCAAAGCTTCTTTGGTGGTTTTGATGATGGCTGCGGCAACCTTATAGGGGTCCGCGTTGGATGATGTTCGGCGATCTTCTAAACGGCCTTTCCAGCCATCTTCAACAGTGCCAATCGGAATCCGAATAGAGGCTCCACGATCTGAAACGCCGTAGCTGAACTCATTAATAGACTGAGTTTCATGCTTGCCTGTTAGGCGCTGGTCGTTGTCTGCACCATAAACACTAATGTGGCGCTCAATGTTTTTACCAAATTCTTCACATATCTTGGTAAAAACTGTTTCATCTCCAAGGTCGCGCATAGCGCCATTAGAAAAATTGGCATGCATACCTGAACCATTCCAGTCCGTATCACCTAAAGGCTTAGGGTGATAATTGATTGCATAGCCGTACTTTTCACCAGTTCTCTCTAACAAATACCGAGAAACCCAAATTTCATCTCCGGCTTGTTTAGCGCCCTTTGCAAAGCATTGAAATTCCCACTGGCCTGCTGCGACTTCAGCGTTAATGCCTTCAACATTAAGGCCGGCCTCCAAGCAAATATCAAAATGCTCTTCAACGCAGTCACGCCCGAAGGTATTAGCAGCGCCAACAGAACAGTAATAAGGTCCCTGAGGAGCAGGAAATCCACCATGAGGAAAGCCAGGTGGTAATTGCGTGTCAACATCCCACAAGAAATACTCTTGCTCAAAGCCGAACCAAAAGTCATTGTCGTCATCGTTAATCGTCGCTCGACCGTTGGTTGCGTGGGGAGTCCCATCGGCATTCATGACTTCAGTCATGACCAAAAAGGCATTGCTTCTGTCTGGGTCTGGATAAATCGCAACAGGCTTTAGCAAGCAATCTGAGGCATTGCCTTCAGCTTGATTTGTAGAACTTCCATCAAAGCACCACATAGGGCACTCTTCTAAAGTTCCACCAAAATCGTGTCGAACCTGAGTTTTACTGCGCAAACATTGAGTTGGCGCCGTACCGTCTAACCAAATATATTCTAACTTTGCTTTCATTTTTGATGACTCTCCGTTTAAATTAATTCACTTCTATTGCAACATCGGTGGGGATCATAGACCATTTTGACGTCAAGTAAAAATGACTCTTTTATATTGCATTTAAGTATTCCTAAACCAGTAGCTACCCGTATTATATATGCAGCCCAAACCTCTAACGTTATCTTAACCTGTACTTTAACTATTCCACCAGGTACATAGTGCAATTGTCATGCCAATGGGCTATTTTAACTTGCCTTACTCAAAGGCGCCGCAAACGATAGAGACTCTAAGAGAAAGTCTTCCCCTATCGCCACAATAAAGCCCATCAAGTGACCCTGTAGCGCACCATAAGGGTGCTATAACTGCAGATACGCACCATTGTGGTGCCAATTAGATGTAAGAAAGACCTTTTTTGGGTGCTAAGGCTCTTTAAACCCCGCACCCGAGATTGTCGCGCGCACTATATTGCTTTTTGTTGCTAAAATACGGGTCTATTAAGCTGCTGGTGCGCTAACAATGACATTGCTTACCAAACAATACGCAAAACCAAATATCGCAACCGTCGATGAGCCAGCGCCGGGTGATATTATTATCGATGTTCGCCATCCGCAAGAAGCTGCTGATTCGCCGCTAGAATTGAATTTCAATGAGATTATTCTAATCCCTTTCTTTAACTTAGATGCGCAACTTTCAAAGCTCGACAACATTCCGACCTACCTTATCTACTGCGACAAAGGCATCATGAGTCGACTCCAGGCCAATATTATGCGTGATCGCGGTTTTAAGAATATCGGAATCATGAATCGGCCAAAGTCAGGCTAAGCTTTGCTTTAAGCGTATATTTAGGGTCAATCAGCGTCACTATTTAACCGCTATAAATGAATCACTGAAAAGATCAATGGTAGTTTCTGAGAATTCCACTATAATCGCGACCTTTTGACCCAACTGGTACCCCCATGTCAATAAGTAATTTGCGCAACATCGCCATTATCGCCCACGTCGATCACGGCAAAACAACCTTGGTTGATAAACTTCTAAGCCAGTCAGGCACCCTAGATCGAAAGGATGTGGGCTCAGAACGATTGATGGACTCCAACGACCAAGAAAAAGAGCGCGGCATCACGATTTTGGCGAAAAATACTGCCATTAACTGGAACGAATACCGAATCAATATTGTAGACACTCCTGGACACGCCGATTTTGGCGGAGAGGTTGAGCGCGTATTGTCGATGGTCGATTCTGTTTTACTGCTCGTTGATGCCGTTGACGGCCCCATGCCGCAAACGAGATTTGTGACATCAAAAGCTTTTGAGCAGGGTTTGCGCCCGATTGTCGTTATTAATAAGATTGATCGCCCCGGCGCTCGACCAGACTGGGTACTGGACCAAGTTTTCGACCTTTTCGATAATTTGGGTGCAACTGATGAACAGCTTGATTTCCCGGTGATTTACACGTCAGCGGTGAATGGTATTGCGGGTAATGATTATAAAGATATGGCGGAAGATATGACGCCACTCTATAAAATGATTATCGCCGACGTTCCAGCACCTCAGGTTGATGTCGAGGGGCCCTTTCAAATGCAGGTTTCGGCTCTAGCCTATGACAGCTATGTTGGCGTTATTGGTGTCGGCAAAATTACTCGAGGAAAACTCAAGCCGGGCCAACAAGTCATCGTGAAAAGCGCTGGCGGTGAGCAGCGAAAAGGTAAGGTTCTCAATGTCAAAGGCTACCTTGGCCTTGAGCAGATTGAAACTCAACTAGCCGGCGCAGGCGATATCGTTTGCATCAACGGAATTGATGGCCTCGCCATCTCCGATACTCTATGTGACCCAGACCATATTGAAGCGTTGCCGCCCCTGAGTGTTGACGAGCCCACCGTAAGTATGACGTTTATCGTCAATGACTCTCCTTTTGCTGGTTTAGAAGGGAAATATGTAACCACACGGAATATCAAAGATCGCCTTAACCAAGAGCTAATTCACAACGTAGCACTTAGGGTTAAGCCTGGGGATACGCCCGATAAGTTTATTGTCTCTGGTCGTGGCGAATTGCACCTTTCTGTTTTGATCGAAACAATGCGTCGCGAAGGCTTTGAGATGGGCGTGTCTCGACCCGAGGTTGTCAAGAAATTGGTCGATGGCAAAGTGCATGAGCCGTTTGAACAAGTCGTCATTGATGTCGAAGAAAAGCACCAAGGCTCAGTGATGGAAGAGCTAGGCATGCGAAAAGCAGAACTGACTAACATGTCTCCTGATGGGAAAGGTCGTGTTCGCCTAGAGTTTTCTATGCCCTCACGTGGACTAATTGGCTTTCGAGGCGCATTTCTGACACTGACCTCAGGATCAGGAATCATGACCAGCATTTTTGACTGCTACGCCCCAGCCAAAGAAGGTGAAAAATTCACACGCAAAAATGGCGCTCTAGTGAGCATGGTTAAAGGCAAAACTGCGGCCTTTGCTCTTTTTAATATTCAAGCTCGAGGCAGACTCTTCTTAGGTCATGCCATTGATGTTTATGAAGGCCAGGTGGTCGGTATTCATTCACGATCGAATGATCTAGTCGTTAACCCCATCAAAGGGAAACAGCTGACCAACGTGCGTGCTTCAGGTACTGATGAGGCCTTAACGCTCGTCCCTCCAATCAAGCACACATTGGAGCAAGCTCTTGAATTTATTGAAGACGACGAACTCGTCGAAGTCACCCCTAAAAGCATTCGCTTGCGTAAAAAGCTTCTAACGGAGACCGCTCGAAAAAGGAACTCAAGATAACGCTTACATGTAATCCAATGCTCTTACCACTCAGCGTAGATCAAGTGCTAATTTAGTAGAAACTCACTATATAGCTGGCTCAAGGACGAGCAGATTACTCCCAATGATAGCCAACGAATTTACGATCCAGCAGGGTACTTAAAGCAATCTTTCAGATGGTCATTAACCATTCCCATTGCTTGCATATAGGCATAGCAAATCGTACTGCCAAAAAAACGAAACCCTCGCTTTTTCATGTCTTTGCTAATTCGATCAGACATTGACGTGGTAGTAGGTATAGCCTCGACCCCTGACCATTGATTAACCATAGGCACATGATCTATATAACCCCAAATAAAATCACTGAAGCTACCATATTCTCTTTGGATCTCCTGATACAGGCGAGCATTAGAGATCGCACTCTCGATCTTTAGTCGGTTTCTGATAATCCCAGAGTCCTGCATCAAACGTGCTACATCATCATCGTTAAATTTTGCCACCTGATCGACGTCAAATTGCGCAAAGGCCCAACGATAGTTTTCTCTTCTACGTAAAATGGTAATCCATGACAACCCTGCTTGGGCACCCTCCAAAATCAAAAACTCGAAGAGCTTTGCCTCATCTCTGCATGGGACTCCCCACTCAGCATCATGATATTGACGATAAATAGGGTCCGTTCCGCACCAGTCACATCGAACAATGTCAGTCATCTATGAGCCCCGTAGCCTTGATTCTATTTCATCAACCGCTAAGGTAAAACAGTTGAGTTTTTTTGTCTATCTCTCCCGCTTTGCGCTAATATTAAGGATTAAAATAAAGGCCACCGATAAATGAAGAAAGCATTCCCGGCAATCCGGCCCTATCACACGCGCTCGATCGCTGTGACCGCTCCTCATACCCTATATGTCGAAGAATCTGGGAACCCAGAGGGCATTCCCGTTCTATTTGTCCATGGCGGTCCTGGCGGGGGGGCGAACCCGACCGATCGTTGTTTTTTTGATCCCGAAAAATACCATATTATTTTGTTCGATCAGCGCGGTGCTGGGCAGTCAACGCCCCATGCTCTGTTAGAAGACAACAATACTGCCGCATTGATCGCCGACATCGAGGTTATTCGCCAAGCCCTTAACGTCAAACGCTGGGTTGTTTTTGGAGGCTCTTGGGGCTCTACGTTGAGCCTTGTTTATGCGCAAACCTTTCCAGAGTTAGTCTTGGGTCTAGTATTACGAGGTATTTTTCTTTGTCGAGACGAAGATATTTCATGGTTCTATCAAGACGGCGTAAAGCATATCTTCCCTGACTACTGGAAGCACTTCATTAATGTCATTCCCGAAGCAGAGCACCACAATCTACTCAGCGCCTTTTATCGCCGTCTCACCGGTGATAATGAGTTGGAACAGATGGCCGCGGCGAAAGCCTGGTCTCTGTTAGAAGGCCGCTGTGCGACACTGCACCCCAATGAAGATGTCGTTGGGCATTTTGCCCACCCTCATATGGCAATGGCTATTGCCAGGATAGAAGCTCATTACTTTATTAACAAAGCGTTTTTAGAGCCCAACCAAATTATTAACAATGCCGATAAGCTAAGAGGCATTCCCGCTACGATCGTTCACGGACGCTATGACATGGTATGCCCCGTCAATCAGGCTTTTGCCCTGAGTGAAGCTTGGCCAGAGGCCCAGCTGGATATTATCGCTGATGCAGGCCACTCCTCTAGTGAGCCGGGCATAACGGACGCCCTGATCAGAGCTACCGAGCGGCTAGCTCATCACTTAAATAGTCAAGAGTAACCAATATGCTCGGATTAGTTCAGCGCGTTTCTAGCGCATCTGTATCGATCGAAGGATCCATAACAGGGGAAATCGGCCAAGGGATTTTGCTTTTGCTGGGTGTTCAAAAAAATGACTCTAAAGCCGATGCTGAAAAACTTTTACAAAAAATACTAAACTATAGAATCTTCTCTGATGACGAAGGAAAGATGAATCTGTCTCTCTCAGATGTTAGTGGCGGCCTACTAATCGTTTCCCAATTCACTCTAGCAGCTGACACTAAAAAAGGGCTTCGGCCAAGTTTTTCTGCTGCCGCGAAACCCGATCATGCTGAATTTCTTTATGATCATTTTGTTGCCCAGGCGGCAAAGACTCACCCTATCACTCAAAGTGGTATTTTCGGCACTAATATGCAGGTGTCACTATGCAACGATGGCCCAGTAACTTTTATGCTAAGTAGCTAGGACGACAGTGCTGCGATAAGCTTAGCGTGAAAGCCTTCAAAACCGCCATTACTCATCACCACAATATGTCTGTCGGGTGCTACGGGCTTCAACGCTAGCTTAAGTAACACTTCGATACTGTCTGTCGTTTGAGAAGATACCAAACTTGCTTTAGCTAAGGCTCCAACATCCCAATCGACGGCAGCATTTTTATACCAATAAACTTGATCCGCACTGCCGACCGAGGCACTCAAAGCAGCTTGGTGGGCGCCCATACGCATGGTTGCAGAGCGCGGCTCAATGATCGCGATGATAGTTTCGTTGCCTACCTTTGCTCGTAAACCCTCTAATGTCGTCTTTATTGCGGTCGGATGATGGGCAAAGTCATCATAGACCGTTATTCCTGGCCCTTGATAAATAATCTCCATTCGCCTTTTTACACCGACAAACTCACTTAAAGCGGAACAGGCCTGTTCAACCTTAACCCCAACTTGGTGTGCAGCAACAACTGCAGATAATCCATTCATCACATTGTGTAATCCACTATGTACCCACTTTACCGTCCCTCGAGAAACTTCGTGTCCTGCCTGATCTGACTGAATGACATCAAATTGCGATCCATCGCCAGAGCTCAGTGCATATTTCCAATCACCATCGTGATTGCCAAAAGTCTCCTGACTACTCCAGCACCCCTGATCAAGAACTGCACTAACATTGGCATCAAAGGAGGGAGAAATGACGGCCCCAGTGCTGGGAACGGTTCGCACGAGATGATGAAATTGCCGTTGAATGGCCGCCAAGTCGTCAAAAATATCAGCATGGTCGAATTCAAGATTATTAATAATGAGCGTGTTAGTGAAATAATGAACAAATTTAGAGCGTTTATCGAAAAAAGCACTGTCGTACTCATCAGCCTCAACCACAAAATAATCACTGTCGCTAAGACACGCTGAAATACCAAAGTCTTGGGGGATGCCACCAATTAAAAACCCAGGCTGAAGCCCCGCGAAATCAAGAATTTTAGCTAACATGCTACTGGTAGTCGTTTTCCCATGGGTTCCTGATACCGCAAAGACATGTTTATCTTTTAGAATGTTTTCCCCCAACCACTGAGGCCCAGAGATATAGGCTAGCCTATTGTCGAGCATATATTCCACACATGGGTTCCCTCGAGACATAGCGTTCCCAACAACAACTAAATCTGGCGCGGGGGATAACTGCTGAGGATCAAATCCCTCGATTAACTGTATACCGCTTTCCTCAAGCTGTGTACTCATCGGTGGATAGACATTAGCGTCAGACCCCGAAACCTGATGGCCGGCTTGCTTGGCAAGTAGGGCAAGGCTACCCATAAATGTACCGCAGATACCGAGAATATGAATATGCATAAGATGGTCTACCTAAACATCAACTTGAGGACTAATGGGCACTATAACCTAAAACAAGTTAGTTTCCGCTTTCACCTTAGCCTGCAAGGGACTAAAATAAAAGGCTAGCAAACAGGAACTTTGTGAGAGCCCTACCCATGAATAAGAAAAATGCTTTTTATGCTCAATCTGGAGGCGTAACGGCCGTCATCAATGCATCAGCCTCAGGCGTTATAGAGGCTGTACGTGAAAATAAGGCAATGATCGGCAAACTATACGCAGGCTTAAATGGCATTGTCGGCGCCCTGCAAGAAGAACTTATCGATACCAGCAAAGAATCTTTATCTGATATCGCCGCGCTTAAACATACTCCCGGTGGCGCGTTTGGCTCTTGCCGCTACAAGATGAAAGATTACAAAGATAGTCCGGCAGAATACGATCGGCTTATTGAGGTATTTAAGGCCCACAATATAGGGTACTTTTTTTATAATGGCGGTGGGGACTCAGCAGACACCTGCCTCAAAGTGTCTCAAATTTCGGCAAAACTAGGCTACCCTATCCAAGCGATCCACATCCCCAAAACCATTGATAACGATCTGCCGCTAACGGACTGTAGCCCTGGGTTTGGTTCAGTGGCGAAATATATTGCCACCTCAACCAAAGAAGCCAGCCTAGATATTCAGTCAATGTGCGGCTCCTCGACGAAAGTATTTATTCTTGAAGTAATGGGCCGTCATGCCGGATGGATTGCCGCTTCTGGGGGCCTTGCGGCAGAACACGCGGGCGATCCTCCACACATTATTCTCTTCCCTGAAATTCCTTTTTCTCGAGAGCTATTTATTAAAAAGGTTGAGCAAACTGTTCATGAAAAAGGCTTCTGCGTTATTGTCGCTTCCGAAGGCGCACAATATAGTGATGGTGCCCATATTTCTGGATCGATAAATAAAGATGCTTTTGGGCATCAGCAGCTTGGCGGCGTAGCGCCAACCCTAGCCAGCATGATTAAACAGTCTACGGGCTACAAATATCACTGGGCTATGGCTGACTATTTACAACGGTCAGCACGTCACATCGCCTCAAAGACCGACGTAGACCAAGCCTATGCTGTGGGTCGAGCAGCCGTTGAAATGGCGGTGAAGGGTAAGCATTCTGTGATGGTTTCCATCGAGAGAGGGCCAGGTAAAAAATATAGCTGGTCATTGGGTGAGGCCCCACTCGAAAAAGTGGCTAATATGGAAAAGAAGATGCCTCGCTCATTTATCACTAAAGATGGTTACGGTATCACCCAACAAGCTCGTGATTATTTAGAACCCTTGATCGTCGGAGAAGATTATCCCCCCTTTAAAAATGGCATTCCCTGCTATGTGCGTCTGAAAAATGTATTAGTGCCTAAAAAATTACCTAGTGGCTTTAAGGTTTAAACATACAAGAGGGTTGTATGCTGTATTAATTGACCTGATTTCTTGGTTTACCTGCAAGAAATCCCTGCACATTCTCAACGACTTGGCCCACCAGCCTCTGGCGCGACTCAAGAGCAACCCAGGCCACATGAGGTGTAACGATCAAGTTGGGGATATAATTATCGATGAGCACATTCCCTTCAGAGGGCGGTTCAACGCTAAGGACGTCAAGAGCAGCGCCAGCAATAATTCCCTCCGTTAGCGCATGCCTTAACGCTTGCTCATCAATAAGGCCACCGCGCGCGGTATTAATCAGAAAAGCTGATTTTTTCATTGCTTGCAGTTCATCTGCGCCAATTAATTTGGCCGTTTCTGCGTTTAAAGGACAATGCAAACTGAGAATATCGGCCTCTTTTAGTAGCACCTCGAACGGCATTCGATTGTCTTGGTTTGAATGAGATCGACCGGGTAAGGCCGCAAAGAACACTTTCATCCCGAAGGCTTCAGCGATTTTTGCCACACCTAAACCCAGCTCGCCAGCCCCTATAATACCGAGTACTTTACCCTCAAGTTCTTGTACCGGAGAATCCAGCAAACAGAAAAATCGGCTGTTCCTCCACCGGCCATCGATTGATGCCTTGCTGTGCTCTTTAAGGTTTGTAGTTAACGCCAGAATCAGAGACCAAACATGCTGAACGACTGAGGCTGTGCCGTAGCCAACCGCATTACTCACTACTATGTTTTTCTCGCTCGCTGCGACTAAATCAACAATGTCCGTTCCTGTGGCAAACAGTGCGATGAGTTTTAGAAACTTAGCTTGATCCATTTCTGGTGCGCGAATTGCCGTCTTATTAGTCAGCACAATATCCGCGCTGGCAATGCGTTCGGCTACCTGTGAGGCCACGCAATCCTGATAAATTTCCCACTCAACGGGTAATTTATACAGTGCAGTCAGATCAAGGTCTGTCGGCCCTATGCTGTCAAAGTCTAAAACAACACCCCTCATGGCTTCCCCAAATATTTAAATCAAGCTGTTGTTTTGAAGAGGCCATTATCCATCAAACCCCTGTCAGAGGCTAGACCTTCGGTCGAGCAAGAATTAGTGACGGTGTTGATTCTATATAGGCAATATAGTCTGGATCATTTCCCCATTTCTTCAGAGCTAACCGATCTAATAACGGTATGCCACTAACTCTAGTTAATAATAGATATACAAATATCGGTGAAATCAATGTACATAGCTGCCAACCAGATAGTACCGGCAGTGCTACCAGTGTTAAACCAAACCACAGTGTTATTTCGCCAAAGTAATTTGGATGCTGTGACCACGCCCATAGTCCAGACTTGATAAAACGCCCTTTATTTTCAGGCAACGCCTTGAAGCGTCGCTTTTGCCTATCTGCAGCAACTTCCACTGCAAATCCAAATAGCCACAAAGAGATTCCAATGTAGGACAGCGCCCCTAGGTCCTCAGTGATATTAGACGTTATCGCCGCAAGTCCTGCCGCCATAGTAACCAAGACCCAAAGCCCACCCAGAGTCCAAGTCATCAAGAACCATATGAACTGTGTTTTCATGACAATAAAGCGAGTGTCTTGACCGTCCTTTTTTATTCGCCAGAATAAAAAAGATCCTAGTCGAACCGCCCAAATGACAATCATGGCGCAAATAATAAGATCCCTAAGGTCTAGGGACGAGCTCAACATTACCGCTGCGACTACGGTGGTGATGTAAGATATTGACCCAGTTAAATCAAAATAGTGCTCGGTTTGGAATGCGTAGGCAGGAACGAACATCAGCCAATGAAGAATAAACCCTATGGCGCCACATAGCGCAAACAAAGGCAGGTTATCCATCTGAAGGCTTCCTTGGCTACCCCCAAGTAATATCAGACTACCGATGACTACGGATGCCAATATAGCAATAATACTGTTTGATCTTTTCATGACTAACCCCCTTTTTCTTATTGTTTTTAAACTATCAGCGTTGCCTTAAATTAACGAGACAGACTACTTTCTCTACCCGATACAAAATTATCTGTTTTATTTAAATAAAAGGCACTAGTTAGCTTACGTAAAGACTCATTAAAGCAGATGATAATTTCAATCTCAAAAAATATTGACCAGACTGCCCAATGTTACGTCGACAGCCTATAAATTTAGCCTACAAAACCGCATAATGGCGCTTCTTTATCGATTACTATTTTAAGGCTCGCTGTCACCATGCAATCTTCCCTATTTAAAATGTATGACAAGACGATTTTGCGTCATCCATTGTTGGCAATACTGGCGATCCTGTTACTGACCATTGCCATGGCAATGGGCTTACCCAACTTTAAACTAGATGCGTCAGCTGACTCTTTAACACTGGAACATGACGATGACTTAAACTTCTTTCGTGAGGTGGTTCGGCGTTATGGTAGTGATAATTACCTGATCGTCACCTTTTCGCCTAAACAAGGCGATCTATTTGATGAAGACAACCTCCAGGCTCTAAAAGCTCTGCGTGCCGATCTGCTCACTATTAAAGGCGTCGAGAATGTTCTGTCTATGCTCGATGTCCCTCTACTCTATAGCCCCAAGATTGAGATTTCAGAGCTAACTGACAAGCTGAATACACTACTTACCGCGGGCGTTGATAAACAACTGGCAAAGCAAGAATTTCTAAATAGTCCAATTTATAAGGATGTTATTCTCAGTGCCGATGGGCAAACCACCGGTATCCTAGCGACCTTAAAACTTGATGAGACCTATTTGAGGTTAGTTACAGAACGTGATGGTTTACGCCTAGTGCGCGATACTGTTGGTCTTACCGCAGAGCAAAAGAGCCGGCTAGACGCAGTCAGTCTAGAATTCCTTAACCATCGCACTGCCAAAGCTACAGAAGATCACGAGAGAGTCGATGCGGTGCGTGGCCTAATTAATGGCTACCGCGGTCAAGCCACTATTTTTCTGGGCGGTCCAGATATGATTACCGCTGACATGATCGATTTTATTAAAAGCGATCTACAGGTTTTTGGCGCCGGTATTTTGCTGTTTATCATTGCCACATTGGCTCTTATCTTTCGCCAAGTTCGCTGGGTTGTTCTACCGCTGCTGACCTGTGGTCTTTGTCTGACTATCATACTTGGATTTTTAAGTTGGATTGACTGGCGATTGACGGTTATATCGTCTAATTTTGTTTCCTTGCTACTGATCATAACATTAGCGCTGACTATTCATCTCATCGTCCGCTATCGTGAACTACAAGTCGCTAAACCAGATGCGACGCAGCATGAATTGGTTAGCAGCACTGTTATTTCTATGGCCAAACCCTGCGCCTATACCGTACTCACTACAATTGTTGCTTTTACATCTTTAGTCGTCAGCAATATTAGGCCTGTTATCGATTTCGGCTGGATGATGACGATGGGTATCAGCCTTGCGTTATTAGTTTCCTTTGTGGTGATACCCGCCGGTATGATATTACTTGGCAAAGGCAACAGCTCTGCAGCCGCTGATAACTCTGATGTAATAACGACGAAATTTGCATGGTTTACCGAGCATTATGGGTCAGCAGTTCTGCTCATCGCATTGGCTCTAGCTATTCTTTCGGGTTATGGAATCACCAAGCTAGAGGTTGAAAACCGCTTTATCGATTATTTCCGTGCAGACACTGAAATCTACCAAGGAATGGAAATAATAGATACAGCGCTTGGCGGTACAACGCCTCTAGATATCATAATTCAAGCTCCAGCATCTATGACACTAGCGACTAGTGACTCTGAGGCTGAAGCTGTAGAAGATGATTATGGCTTCGGTGATGAAGATGATTATAATTTTGATGAAGGTGAGTTTGGTAGTGAAGAAGACTCTCTAACCGATAGCTATTGGTTCTCATCTACTGGGTTAGCAGACTTAAGTAAACTACAGCGTTTTATTGAATCTCAACCCGAAGTTGGCAAGGTAAGCTCGCTGGCGCAGATCAATGAGGTCGCGACAGATCTTCTTGGGCACCCATTAAACGATTTTGAAATTGCCTTTATGAGGCAAAGTCTGGGAGAGGATATTTATCAGCAGATGGTGGGGCCCTATCTTCTCGAGGACATTGATGAAGCTCGAATTCAGCTCCGCGTTAAGGAGACTGGTGGTCAATTGCGTCGTGCTGAGTTACTCAAGAAAATTCGCGACTATGCCGAAAATGAAGTTGGTATAGCGTCTGAAAATATTAGATTTACCGGTCTGTTAGTGCTGTATAACAATATGCTTCAGAGTTTATATAAATCCCAAATACTCACTTTAGGCGCAGTTTTCGTCGGCATAATGATTATGTTCTTAGTGCTTTTTCAATCCATAAAAATATCTATAATCGCTATCTTGCCTAATTTCTTAGCCGCAGGAATTGTTCTGGGCAGCATGGGAATTATGTCTATTCCTCTGGACATGATGACGATCACTATCGCGGCGATCACTGTCGGCATAGGGGTAGATCACGCGATTCACTACCTCACCCGTTTCGCCCGCGAATTTAGCGCCGATAAAGACTATATAGCCTCAATGCATCGTGCGCATGCCAGTATAGGCCAAGCCCTTTTTTATACTGCGACTACCATTATTGTTGGGTTCTCAATCTTGACGTTATCAAATTTCATTCCTTCGGTTTATTTTGGACTTCTGACCAGTCTAGCCATGTTAGCTGCCTTGCTTGGATCAATGACATTACTGCCGAAATTAATCTTAATCACTAAGCCATTTGGCCCCGACAGTGCAAAGCAACTCTCAATTCTAGGCGACGAATAAATTTTATGCCCCTAATTACTCTGCAAGATGTTTTTTTAAGTTATGGCCAACCACCCCTTATTGACCATATAAACCTCGTTATTGAACCCGGCGAGCGCGTTTGTCTAATTGGTAGAAATGGTGCCGGAAAATCTACTTTACTGAAGATCATAACTGGTCAAATTGTTGCGGATGAGGGCCTCATTAAGCGCGCCAGTGGCGTAAAAGTAGCTCAATTAGAGCAATCTGTTCCGCATGATACCCAAGGCAATGTGTTCGATGTTATTGCTGACGGCTTGGGCGCCGAAGGCAAGCTAATTCAACAATTCCATCATCTTACTCAGCAATTAAGTCATGACTCTAGCCCCAAGATATTTAATCAATTAGAGCAGTGCCAGGCTGAAATCGAGCGTATTGATGGATGGGATATCAACCAACGCGTAGAATCAATCATTACAAAAATGGATCTTGATCCAGAAGTCGATATTGCGAGCTTATCAGGCGGCTATAAACGCAGAGTTCTGCTGGCCAGAGCGCTGGTCTGCAACCCCGATCTGCTACTGCTCGATGAGCCAACCAACCACTTAGACATAGAGGCTATTCAGTGGGTAGAACAATTTCTACTTAAATGGGAAGGCTCATTGCTCTTTATTAGCCATGATCGCCGTTTTATGGATAACCTAGCTAATCGATTCATCGAAATTGACCGAGGGAAATTAGCTGAGTTTAACTGTAACTACAGTACATATCTGGTCAGAAAAGAAGAGAATTTAGAAATTGAAGATCGGCAAAATGCTCTGTTTGATAAACGCCTATCACAAGAAGAAATCTGGATTCGCCAAGGCATTAAAGCTCGCCGTACGCGCAATGAAGGGCGAGTGCGATCTCTCGAAGCTATGCGCAACGAGTATGCCGAGCGACGCAAGCGTCTAGGCACGGCTAAAATGGATATTCAACACGCAGAAAAATCTGGCAAGATAGTCGCTGAGGCTACCAACATTACCTTTTCCTTTGATCAGGATACGGTAGTTAGTAATTTCTCAACGCTTATTCAGCGAGGTGATAAAGTGGGTTTTATCGGTCGTAATGGCGTTGGGAAAACGACTCTTATTAAATTATTGTTAGGTGAATTAACCCCTCAACAGGGCTCCATTAAAATCGGGACTAATCTAAACGTAGCCTACTTTGATCAATATCGTTCTGCACTAGATGAGGAAAAAACAGTTCAAGATAATGTCTCCGGTGGTCGCGATATGCTCGAGATCGGCGGTAAAAGTCGTCATGTAATTAGCTATTTACAAGATTTCTTGTTCGCCCCAGATCGATGCCGCCAACCGGTTAAAGCGCTATCCGGAGGAGAGCGTAATCGTTTGCTGTTAGCTAAATTATTCACGATTCCTTCAAACATACTCGTGCTTGATGAGCCAACTAACGATTTGGATATTGATACTTTAGATTTACTCGAAGAGCTATTGATCGATTACAAGGGGACGGTCATCTTGGTCAGCCATGATCGTGCTTTTCTTAATAATGTCGTCACTAGTACGTTAGTTTTTGAGGGTGATGGGAGCATTAATCAGTATGTTGGGGGTTATGATGATTGGTTAAGACAACGAAAAACTATAGAACAATCAACATCCACAACTGGCGTAAAAATCAAGTCTAAATCACCTCTAGAGGTTAAGAAACTCTCCTATAAAGACCAACGCGAATTGGATGAGCTGCCCAAAAAAATTGAGTTACTGGAAACCCAGATTCAGAGTATTTCTGCCACGATGAGTGAAAGCGAATTTTATCAATCGACGAGACTGGAAATACAAAAAACCGAAACTCAACTCGCTGAGTGGCAATCTCAACTAAGTAAGTGCTACGAACGATGGGAGCGACTGGAGCTGTAAAAATCAAAACTTTGATATACTGCAATCAGTTTTTGTAATGACTGGTAATCCCCCAAAAAAAGGAATCCTGAACTCGTGAAAAGAAAACCTGTGGTACTGATGATCCTGGATGGTTGCGGTCACAGCGACAACACGCATTTCAACGCTGTAGCCAATGCAAAAGCACCCATTTGGGAGAATCTTTGGGTGGATAATCCAAGTACCTTTATCGCCACTTCAGGGGAGGATGTTGGATTACCCGAAGGACAGATGGGCAACTCCGAAGTTGGGCACATGACTATCGGTGCAGGCCGGGTCATCTATCAGAATTTCAGTCGCATTAATAAAGCTATTAGTGACGGCGATTTTTACACTAATTCGATTTACTGCGACGCAATAGATAAGGCTGTTAAAACTAACCGAGCAGTACACATTCTTGGCTTACTTTCCGCTGGCGGAGTCCATAGCCATGAAGATCATATTAACGCCATGATTGAACTAGCGGCACAACGCGGGGCTAAGAAAATATATGTACATGCGTTCTTAGACGGCCGCGACTGTCCTCCTCGCAGTGCCCAGCCGTCGCTAGAAAAAACACATCGGTTATGCGAAAGCTTAGGGGTAGCAAAAATTGCTTCAATGATCGGTCGTTTTTATGCCATGGATCGCGACAATCGTTGGGAGCGAATCAATCAAGCGTACCAGCTAATTACCGAAGGTGTAGCCAATCACTCTGCCATTGATCCCCTCACTGCACTTGAGGATGCTTATACCCGCGGTGAAGATGATGAGTTTGTGAGTGCTACCAGCATAGGTAAGTCAAATGACGTCCCCGCAGTATTAGAAGATGGAGATGCGGTGATTTTCATGAACTTCCGCCCAGACCGTGTTCGACAGCTTACTCACGCGATAGTTGACCACGAATTTACTGGCTTCGATCGCAAGGTTGTTCGCTTGCCCAGCACCTTTGTTACAACTACCGAATATGAAAGCACGTTGAACTGCCCCCTTGCCTTTCCAACAATCCCAATCGTTAATTCTCTTGGTGAGTTTCTATCGGACCAGGGTAAGTATCAACTACGCATTGCCGAAACCGAAAAATATGCCCACGTTACGTTTTTTATGAGTGGTGGCCGAGAGGCAATGTATCAAGGTGAAGAGCGCAAACTGCTGCCTTCACTGGACATTGCTACCTACAATCAACAACCAGAAATGAGCGCGCCAGAGGTCACCGATAAATTAATAGAGGCTATCGAGTCTCACCAGTTCGACACTATTATCTGCAACTATGCTAACTGTGACATGGTCGGGCACACAGGAGATTACCAAGCAGCTATGCTCGCCGTTGAAGCGGTGGACGGGTGCTTAAAAAGAGTTTTAGCTAGTTTGGCCCGGGTAGGAGGCCAAGCCCTAATAACAGCCGATCACGGTAATGTGGAAATGATGTTTGATGACGTAGCAAATCAACCCCATACCCAGCACACTACTTTGCCCGTGCCACTCGTTTATGTTGGCAGGCCTGGAGTGAAGCTTAATGGGGGTGGCTCTCTCGCCGATATTGCTCCGACCATGTTGGCCATGATGGATATGGAACAGCCAGCAGAAATGACTGGCCGCTCTTTACTTTTATAGTGAATGCTATGCCGCGATTGAGGTCAGCCGCAATAGCCCACCTGCATAGGCTGGTTGTCGGTATTTTTATCGCGCTACTTCTTAATTCAACGACTATTGCCGACGACAGCACGCAAGTTGAGTTAGGCCGTCTCAAACAAACTATAGCAACTCTTGAAAAAACCCTAGCAGCTAGCAGTGAGGAACAAAGTGGAATAGAAGCCGAGCTAGTTCAGGTCGAAATTGAAGCCAGTGAAATCACAGCCAACATTCGTCTAATCCGTCAAAAAATTGGATCGGCGGAGACTACAATCGCTGAAAAAGAGAAGAATAAAATTTCTATAGAACGGCGTATCACCCAACAAAATAGCGCGATCGCGGAACAAATAAGGGCTGCACACAGACTCGGCGACCAAGAACCAATCAAACTACTACTTAATCAAGAAGATCCAAAAGCAATTTCTCGAATGTTTAAATACTACGATTACTTTCTTGAAGCTCGAGGCGAAAAAATTGAAGAGTATCTTGGCGATGTTAAAGCATTGACCAAGGTCATTGAGGAAATTAATAAAAACAAACTAGAACTAGTGGTGTCAAAGAAGTCTCTTTCTCTTCAGCAGGAAAATCTATCCGTTAAGGTTGCAAAAAGAACGTTGTCCTTAGATAAAATGCAGCTGACGATGTCTGATGACAAGAAAAGGCTACGTGGATTGCAAAAACAACGCGGGCAATTAGAACAGCTACTTAACGCAGTACAGGAAGCGGTAGCAGATTTAATTTTACCCTCTCCGTCACAATCGTTTGTGTCGAGGAAAGGGAAACTTCGGTGGCCACTTAACGGCCGTATTGCCCATCGTTTTGGTAGCGCACGCAATGGTCCAATAAAATGGCAGGGATGGCTGATAAATGCCAATAGCGGCACAGAGGTAAAATCAGTTCATCAGGGTAGGGTCGTTTTCTCTAACTATTTGAGAGGGTTTGGCCTCCTCTTGATCATAGAACACGGCAATGGTTATATGACGCTCTATGGTCACAACCAAGAACTATTGAAAGATACCGGTGACTCAGTGCAAACTAACGAGGTAGTGGCTCGATCTGGCAATACTGGCGGACTAGACAAATCGGCACTTTACTTCGAAATACGCAGCCAAGGCAAACCAGCCAACCCAAAAAAATGGATGGCGAAATCCTAACCGTGAGACTAAGACTTAGTTTTGCGATTACAATTGAGTAATACCTAAGGGACCCAACAATGCTAAGAATGTTCACAGCTATATTACTTTTTTCAACACTGCTACCAGCCTACGGGGAAACCCCAGAGCCAACTTCAGCCTTGAATAAAAAAGTGACTGCCGAAGAACGACTACCCCTGAAAGAATTAAGGCTGTTTACTCAGGTTTTCGAACAAATTCGCCAAGGCTATGTCGAAGAAGTCTCTGACACAGAGTTACTAGAGAATGCCATCGCTGGCTTAGTGACCGGATTAGACCCTCATTCTACCTATCTTAAGGCAGATGATTACGGCGATCTTCAGGAAAATGCGACTGGTGAGTATGGTGGTCTCGGCATGGAAGTTGGTGCAGACAATGGCATGATTAGAGTTATCTCGCCTATTGACGATACGCCAGCTGCCAAGGCTGGTATTGAAGCAGGCGATCTAATTGTCGAAATGAACGATTCGCCAGTACGAGGTATCGGCCTACAAAAAGCTATCGACAAACTACGCGGAGAAAAGGGCACTAGCATTAAGCTGACCATCTATCGCGAAGGAGAAGAGGGTCCCCTCATCTTTAATATTGTTCGTGATGTTATTCAAATAAGTGCTGTACGCAGTCGCCTGCTAGAGCGGGGTTACGGTTATGTGCGCATCGCCCAATTTCAAGCCAGCTCCGGAGACGACTTTATTGAGGAAGTTGAAAAACTTAAGGCCTCAAGCCTTTCTGAGGAGGATCCAACGGTTCAAGGTCTCAAGGGTTTAGTGATAGATTTAAGAAATAATCCGGGTGGCCTAGTGCCAGCTTCAGTTAAAATTGCCGACGCCCTGCTGGACAGCGGCACTGTGGTTTACACCGAGGGAAGACTGCCCAGCGCGAATCATCGATTCGAAGCGCAAACCGGGGATATCCTCAATGGCTTACCCGTAGTAGTACTGATAAACGGTGGCAGCGCCTCAGCGTCAGAAATTGTTGCTGGTGCGTTACAAGATAATCGTCGCGCCGCCATTGTTGGCACCCAGAGTTTTGGTAAGGGCTCTGTACAAACAGTAATGCCTCTTGGCGATGGGCGAGCAGTAAAGCTGACTACAGCCCGTTATTTCACTCCCAATGGCCGCTCTATTCAAGCAGAAGGAATTGTCCCTGATATTATCATCGAACGCGCTGAAATCCGGCCCTATAAAAACCCTGATAGAGTTAAAGAAGCTGACCTTGACGGTCATTTAGAAGCTGAAGAAAAGGTAAATGAAGGGGATGATTCCCCAGCAGACAATGCCGAGAATAAACCTCAGGCCATTGACGACAATCAACTCTATGAGGCTCTCAACTTACTAAAAGGTTTTCACCTTTTAGGCCACAGCGCTCTAATAGATTAGAGCGCCATGATTAAAAGGATGCAGGTCTATTTGCCCGCATCGACGTCCAAGCGGTCAACTTTCTGGAATCCTCGAGGTAACTTATGCCCGCGCCTACCTCGCTCGCCACGATAATGCTCTAAGTCTTTAGGCTTCATTAAAAGATAGCGTTTTCCCGAGTGAACCACTAGCGAATCACTTTCACCCACCACCGCATAATCAACTACAAATTCTTCTCGGCTTTGTAATCTAGAACTAGGAATACTAATGATTTTATTGCCTTTGCCTCGCGCTAATTCCGGGATATCGCCGACAGGGAAAACCAACATGCGCCCTTCATTGCTCACCGCGGCGATATAGGCATCATCTTGACTCACCAGCTTTGGCTGTAAAATGCGACCACCCTTGGGAATGCTGACTACGGCCTTGCCCGCTTTATTCTTAGTAAATAGATCGCCAACTTTGGTAATAAAACCATACCCAGCATCGGTACCCATTAGTAATTTTTGGTCATCAGCGCCCATAATTACGTCGGTGAATAGTGCGCCTGACGGCAAATTTAACCGCCCAGTGGCAGGCTCACCCTGACCTCGAGCCGATGGTAAGGTATGCCCCGCCAGAGAATAGTAGCGCCCTGTAGAATCTTGCAAAAACACATTCTGGTTACTACGCCCAAAGGCTGACGAGAGAAATTTATCTCCCGACTTATAACTGAGCGTGGTTGGATCAATTTCATGTCCCTTAGCTGCTCTCACCCAGCCTTTGTCTGACAGCACGACTGTAATGGGTTCCGCCGTCAAAAGATCTTTTTCATTAAACGCCTGAGCTTCACCTCGCTCCTTTAATGGCGACCGGCGAGCATCACCATATTCATCTGCGGTGCTTTTTAACTCATTCTTCACCAGAGTTTTCAAGCGCATATCTGAACCCAGCAGTAATTCAAGCTCAGCTTTCTCAGTCGCTAATTCATCCTGCTCCCCACGAATTTTAAATTCCTCTAGACGAGCTAACTGGCGTAATTTGGTGTCCAGAATATATTCAGTCTGAGTATCTGACAAACCAAATCGAGCGATCAATGCTGGCTTAGGTTCGTCCTGAGTGCGAATGATATTAATCACCTCATCGATATTCAAAAAGGCGATTAACAAACCATCCAATAGGTGCAAACGCTTGTCTACTTTCTGTAACCGATATTCAAGACGGCGGCGAGTTACATCGATACGAAAACGTAACCACTCTTTGAGAATCTGTCGTAAATTCATTACCGACGGCTTTCCATCAATGCCGATAATATTTAGGTTAATACGATAACTACGCTCTAAGTCAGTCGTAGCAAAAAGATGATCCATCAGGGTATCTATATCAATCCTGTTAGAACGCGGGGTAATCACCAGGCGTGTTGGATTCTCATGGTCAGACTCATCACGTAAATCTTCCACCATCGGTAGTTTTTTATTGCGCATTTGCGCAGCAATTTGCTCAAGGATCTTTGACCCCGAAGCCTGGAATGGTAGGGCGGTGACGATCACGTCGCCATCTTCTTTATGCCAAATACCACGCATCTTCACCGAGCCACGACCCGTCTCATACGTATTTAAAATATCTGCCTGCGAGGTAATAATTTCGCCATCAGTGGGAAAGTCTGGCGCTTTGATGTAATCCATTAACTCTGGAATGGTCGCCTTTGGGTTGTCTAACAAATGCAGGCAGGCATTAACCACTTCATTAAGATTGTGCGGCGGTATATCGGTGGCCATGCCCACCGCAATGCCGGTAGTTCCATTGAGCAACACATTGGGCACACGGGCTGGGAGAATTTCAGGCTCATCCATCGTGGCATCAAAATTAGGTCGCCAGTTAGCCGTGCCCTGACCCAGTTCAGACAGCAATACATCTGCATACGCAGATAGTTTGGATTCGGTATAACGCATTGCCGCAAAGGATTTTGGGTCATCCGACGAACCCCAGTTGCCCTGGCCGTCTACCAAAGGGTAACGGTACGAAAAAGGCTGGGCCATTAACACCATCGCTTCATAGGCAGCACTATCACCGTGCGGGTGGAACTTACCGATAACATCGCCCACGGTGCGCGCTGATTTTTTGTACTTAGCACTGGCTTTCAGGCCAAGCTCACTCATAGCATAGACAATTCTGCGCTGCACAGGCTTTAAGCCATCGCCAATATGAGGCAGTGCGCGATCCAGAATCACGTACATTGAATAATCTAAATATGCTTGCTCGGCATAAACGCTCACGGGCCTACTTTCAAGGCCCTGATCATTAAAGGTTACGATATCGGTCATCGGTTTTCCTGTGTTGTAAATACTCTAAAGTTTGTTGGCATCGGTCAAATTACCTTTACTTTCCAACCAGTTACGTCGATCTGGGGCACGTTTCTTGGACAGCAACATATCCATCATACTGTCCGTATTGTCGCCGGGCTCTAACGTGAGTTGCACTAACCGTCGAGTATCTGGGTCCATAGTTGTCTCACGTAATTGCAGTGGATTCATCTCGCCGAGACCTTTAAAGCGCTGCACATTGACTTTGCCGCGCTTCTTTTCAGCTTGAATGCGATCGAGAATGCCCTGCTTTTCAGCCTCATCCAATGCATAGTAAACATCTTTACCAACATCGATTCTAAACAGCGGTGGCATCGCCACATAAACGTGCCCCTGGCTCACTAAGGGCCTAAAATGCCGAACGAAGAGGGCGCACAGTAGGGTAGCAATGTGTAAACCGTCAGAGTCAGCATCGGCCAAAATACAAACCTTGTGATAGCGCAAGGAATCTAAATCATCGACCGCAGGATCCACCCCCAGCGCGACCGAAATATCATGTACTTCTTGAGAGCCTAAAATCTCTTGAGAATCTACTTCCCAGGTATTCAGAATCTTACCGCGCAGCGGCATGATCGCCTGGTGTTCTCGGTTGCGAGCCTGTTTGGCTGAGCCTCCAGCGGAGTCTCCCTCTACTAGGAAAATCTCACAACGCTCTGGTTCGCCACTGGAACAATCAGCCAGTTTTCCTGGAAGTGCAGGCCCCTGAGTGATTTTTTTGCGTACCACCTTTTTGCTTGCTCGCATACGGCGTTGCGCCGCGTAAATACACAGCTCAGCCAATTTTTCGGCGTCTTCGGTATGTTGGTTTAACCATAGACTAAAAGCGTCTTTAACAACCCCAGAAACAAAAGCCGCTACTTCTCGAGAAGATAGTCGATCTTTGGTCTGACCGGAAAATTGCGGGTCGGCCAGCTTAGATGAGAGGACAAAACTACATCGGTCCCAAATATCATCTGGGGCTAATTTGATTCCCCTAGGCAGTAAGTTTCTAAACTCGCAGAATTCACGCATCGCCTCTAAAAGACCCGTGCGCATGCCATTTACGTGAGTGCCGCCTTGAGGGGTAGGAATTAGATTCACGTAACTTTCTTGAACTAACTCACCTCCCTCTGGCATCCATTGAACAGCCCAATCTACCGCTTCGTTTTCCGCAGCAAAGATACCGATGAAAGGCTCGGCTGGCAGTACTTCCCATCCATGCAAGGCGCCTGTCAGATAATCCTTTAGGCCATCTTCGTAATACCACTCTTCACTATCTTTAGTGTTTTCATCATGAAAACTGACAGTCAATCCACCGCATAGAACTGCCTTAGCGCGAAGCACATGCCGCAGGCGTGAGACAGAGAATTTGATAGAATCAAAGTAAACCGCGTTTGGCCAAAACCTTAAGATGGTGCCAGTATTACGTTGCCCGCAGGTGTCAATAACCTTCAGGTCTGAGGTTTTTTCACCGTTTGCAAACATCATTTGATGTACCTTACCGTCACGCTTTACCGTGACCTCTAAGGTATTTGACAAAGCATTAACAACCGATACACCTACACCATGAAGTCCCCCTGAAAACTGATAGTTATCATTGGAGAATTTACCTCCAGCATGCAAGGTTGACAGAATAACTTCAACACCAGGAACGTGCTGCTCTGGATGAATATCCACTGGCATACCACGGCCATCGTCGCAGACCGACAATGAACCATCTTTATGCAGAGTGACCTCCACTCGGCTGGCATGACCAGCCAGAGCTTCATCGACGCTGTTATCGACAACCTCCTGAGCTAGATGGTTTGGTCGGGTAGTGTCGGTGTACATGCCCGGACGTTTTCGAACAGGATCTAGGCCGGTAAGAACCTCGATATCTTTTGCGTTATAGTTGCTCATGGCACTCTTATGGTTAGTTTATGGTTGAATCTAAAATCAGGAACTGGTGAATCGCTGCCAGATGCTGATCATAATCTATAAAGCTGTGGTCGCCACCCTGTTCCACAATTATTTTTGCTCCAGTATAACGAGCCTGAGCATCTCGGCAATCAAGTACTTCATCACCTGTTTGTAACAATACCAAATAGTTAGCCAAATGGTTTATTTGAACAGGGTCTAGGTGCCGAAACTCTTCAATATGATTCTTCTCGAATACCCACTTCTCACCCGTTACATAATTAGCATTTTCGCCCAGCCAATGATCTAGTCCGCGAGCTGGACTAACCGCTGGATTAATCAACACGCTTCGCAAATTGTATTGTTCCACCAAGCAGGTAGCAAAAAAACCACCCATAGAGCTACCGACAACAAAGAGTGGCTCAGGCAAATGATCTTCTACTATTGAGCGCAGTATTTTTAACGCGGCGTTGCCAAAAGGTGGCAATGATGGACAAAGAAATTTTATGTCAGGAGCATTAAGCGCTAGCCACTGTTGTGTCTGAGTGGCTTTTTTCGATTGAGGCGAACTGTTAAACCCGTGTAAATAGAGCAGTGTTGGCATAGGGGGGCGACTCTTAAAATCAAGCTGTATTATAGCGAAAGATCAGAAGAGTCGTTGATTGTTTTTGCCTTAGTATCCGGTAGTTTGGAGGTCAGCCCTCTGGTGGAAACCAGTAATAAATTCGACACCTGTTTCCATTGCGCCACTAGCCTTTAAGTTGAGCCACCGATAGCCAGGGGGTTGGTCTGACAGGGCAAAATCATCACTATTCTGTCTAAATTGAATACAACTAGATGGTGTCGTATGGAGTATTAGCTCGCCCCATAACCCGTCAAAATGCTGATGCACATGGCCTGTGATTACCGCCTTCACGTTGCCGTGCTGTATGAGAAGGTTATACAAGGCATCAGCGTTTTCGATTTTTTGTGCATCCAGCCAGCGGCAGCCAACCTCAATAGGGCTGTGATGCATAGCAATTAAAACCGCCCTCCCAGCGAGCTGCTCCAAACCTACCTTTACCTGCTGTAGTTGGGCTTCAGAAATATGGCCAATCGGTGTCCCAGGTTGGGAGCTATCTAAGGTTAAGATTCCCCATTCACCCATTTCTACGACAGCGCGATGAGGATAATTAATTAAGCCCTTTTGCATTAATTCACAATCGTCATGATTGCCCGGCAACCAAATTACCTGCTTGCCCTTTTCTACTAATAATTGGTTGAGGAGAACATAGGCCTCAGCACGCGATTCTCCGGATAGATCTCCGGATAATAGTAACAGGTCATTCCCACGCCCCTTATCATCAAGGGCGTTAAGAACCGCTTTAAAACTATCGAGAGTATTAACGCCCGCCAATGTCGCGTTTTTGTCTGATCCCAGGTGCAGATCGCTAATCTGGGTTATTTGAATGCAGTCCTTCATTATTAGGCTTCCGAGGCCATAATGCCGTGGTGCAAACCGTAAGCCAGAACCTCACCTAGAAAAATATTCCACTGCCACTTTTCATCTATAGCCTGTCGACCGACTGTCTCAGTTAAAGCCCAGGGAATCGTTCGATCTGAGCACCATTCAATGACCTCAGCCATTTTTGCATCTCGATATGAGCGCACCTTTACCTCTATTTTTGGCATCCAGTACGGTCCCACCTGTTCGGTAATAATATTCAAGGTGCTGGTGTACTTAGCCACCTCAATCACCTCAATAGATAACCCAGACGTTGGCAACTCCTGAGAACGAAGTAGTACCTTTGAGCCCAGCTGTGTTAAATCTATGGCCGTTTTCTGTAGACGACGATAATTACGCTCGCATTCATCATGCAACTCTGTCAAATCAAGATATCGTCTTCGTTTTTCAAAAAAAGCCACTTCTTTTTTCCTTAATCCTACGTTGCTAACACCATCAATATAAGCGTCATCTTACTATTAAATCTGCTGACTTTTTCACAAATTTTTATGGTGTTGCTGAAGCCACAGTAAGCCAATCGTTACCGCGGCACTATTGAGCACCCCATCAATTAATGCCTGCTGAGCCTCATGGTATGACCACACATGCAATAATATATCTTCATTCTCGCTCTCTAAGCCAAAGACACCCTGTTTGTCTCGTAAATCGACCAAACCACAAAACATATGCATTTTTTCATCAGTGCCACCGGCACTAACCAAATAGTCACACATCGGAATTAACTTTTCCACTGCCAGTCCAGCTTCCTCCTGCAACTCTCGATGAGCCACATCGATTGGCATTTCGCCAGGCTCCATTATTCCAGCCACGACTTCATATTGCCAGGGCCCCTGATTATCATCTAGCGCACCGACACGAAATTGTTCGACTAAACCGACTAAATGATTTACCGGATCATAAAGTAGTACTCCAACGGCTGCGCCGCGCTGAAATAATTCTCGCGTTATTGGAGCGCTCCAACCGCCCTTAAAGAGGCGATGGCTTACCTTCAGTTTTACAACTCTAAAAAACCCTTGGAATACAGTTTCCGTCGCGTCAACGTGAACATCTGACTGATTAAATTGGTGTTTTTTGACCATTTTTAACTTTTCACTCGTATAAATTTGCCTATATAGTACGTTAAAATAACATGCTTAAGATCGCTTAATTAATTATAAAGTCAACGAATTAGGGTAAGACACGTTTGGTTCTATTTACTAGCTTTTTGTAACCATTTTGAATCTAATACTATCTGTAACAGCGTCTTAGTTAAGGGAAGTTACTAATCACTATAACCAAGACAAGTCTGGTAAAATGCCTGTTTAAAGCGCCCACAATGGAAATTATCATGGAGTTTGTATGTTGAAGGTAAGACAAGGATTTTTAACACTTTGCAGTGTTCTCTTAATATCGCAGGGTAGTGCGGCGGATTCTTTAAAAGATATTTATGAACTAGCACTGCAGAGCGACCCAACCTTGCGTGCTGCACGTGCTAATTTTCAAGTAGGTCGAGAAACTGAAAATATCAGTCGCGCCTACTTACTCCCTGTTATTTCAGCTTCAGCTGACTTCAGCCAGGCAGAAAGAGACAGTGAATCATCGCAAGTCTATTCATTTATCTCAGCTAATCCTTTTGTCAGTAAAAGCTTTTCAGATACTGACTCAACGACCTATAGTGTTTCACTAACCCAAGCCATATTTGATATGCCCGCTTGGTATCAGTTTCAGCGTGGCAAAGCGCTCAGTAAAAGTGCGGCTGCCCAGTTTGCCGCAGAACAGCAGACTCTGATCTTAAGGGTCAGCAATGCCTATTTAGGCACCTTACGCGCCTATGATAACCATGAAACACGTAAGGCAGAGCAGCGAGCCATTCAACGACAACTAGAGCAAACTAGAGAACGTTTTGAAGTAGGTTTGCTACCAGTGACAGATGTTCATGAAGCCCAAGCCGTTTTTGACGATGCCTTGGTGAACAGTCTTGAAGCCCGCGGCGCTGTCAACATCGCCTTTGATGCTTTGCAAGTGCTCACTGGCAAAAACCATAGTGTTCTGTCAGGATTGAAAGATGAATTTATCGCGGTTAATCCGGTCCCTCTTGATAGCCAAGATTGGGTAAATTTTTCTCTAAACAACAACTATCAATTGAAAGTTTCTGAACTTGGTAAAGACGCCTCTTATAACGAAGCTAAGGCGGCTACAGCACAACTTTTCCCAAAGGTTACTGCTAATGCGCGTTATTCAGATTCAGATCAAGATGGGACGCAAGTTAGCTATCTTCCTGCAGAAAGTATTTCTGAAATCTCATCTTTAAGTGATGGTCATAGTTTTGGTATTTCGGTAAGTATGCCAATATGGGCCAGCGGCATCAATGCCGGAAGAAGGCAAGCAAAACAACGTGCAGTTGCATCGAGTGAAAATTTCGAAGTAGCAACGCGCAATACAGTGCAAACAGCGCGCAGTCGTCATCAGCTAGTCATTACCAATGCTGCTCGTGTTAAAGCGCGTAAACAGGCCATTACCTCAGCGGAAAGTGCTCTGGGGGCCACCCAAGCTGGCTACGAAGTGGGCACGCGTAATATTGTTGATGTGCTTGCAGCTCAGCGCTCTGTTTTCCAAGCCAAACGAAACTACGCCAATGCTCGATACGACTATATTTTCGCTATGATGAGCTTAAAAGAAGTGGCAGGGCAGTTGTCACCCGACGACATATATCAACTGAATGCCTGGTTAGATCCAAGTTTAGCTGTGTCTAAATAGCCTGGGCGATAAGGGCAAGCAACCTATCTAGGGCGCCGCGATTAGCAACCGCTACGTGGCGTGCTGCTTCACCCATTTGATTTCTATGCCTCTCATCTTGCAGTAACATCACAGATTGATGGGCAAGATCGTCGACATCATGACAGACCTTCATCCCTCCCGCCTTCGTCAGTAAATGAGCTATCCCGGTGAAATTAAACAGGTGTGGTCCTGTTAATACCGGGACTCCCCAGGCGGCTGGCTCAATCATGTTATGCCCACCTGTTGGCACAAAACTCCCACCAACAAAAGCTAGGTCGCAAGCACCAAAAAAAGCCATCAACTCTCCCATGCTATCGCCAAGTAATATGTCAGCCTCGGCAACTGGAGCGTTTTCACTTCGCCTCGCGATACTAAAGCCTGCCGACTTGCATAGATTGGCAACCTGATTAAACCGTTCTGGGTGGCGCGGAACTATAACTAGGAGCACAGATTCTAGCTGTGCTTTTATTTCAGCAAAGGCTGCCAAGATTATTTCGTCTTCGCCTTTATGGGTACTGGCGGCTAAAAAAACTCTTCTCTGGGAAGTGCCGCGCCAGTCTTTAGATAATTGCTCCACCGTACCCATTAGAGAAGGGTCTATCTTTAAATCAAACTTAATGTTTCCAGTCACCCTCACCGCAGTATCTGGCAACCCGAGACTTTGAAAGCGTTGAGCATCGTCATTATGCTGTGCCGCCACTGCGTGTAGGCCATGTAACATTGGACGAACCAAGCCACTAATATGCTGATAAGCCCGAGCAGACTTTTCGGATAGTCGTCCATTGGCCAAGATAACTGGAATATCACGTTTATTGCACGCAGCAATAGTATTTGGCCACAATTCAGTTTCCATAATGATTAATAATTTTGGTCGTACCCTGCCTAAAAATCTGGCGACCGCATCAGGCATATCATAAGGCGCATAACTATGTTCTACAGAATCACCAAAAGCCGCCAAAATGCGCTCTGAGCCGGTTGGCGTCATACTGGTTACCAACAACCGATGATCGGGGTATTTCTCCTGTAGGGCATTAACCAGAGGCACTGCGGCTAGGGTTTCACCCACAGATACGGCATGCAGCCAAATAATCTCCTTGTTCGAATCTAGATCATTCACAAATCCAAATCGTTCTGCCCAACGTTTGGCATAGTTGGGTGATTTAACCGCACGCCAAAGCAACCGCAGGCAGATGACCGGCAGTAAACAATAAAAAAATGCTGTATATATAAACCTAGGCATAGTGGGTCTAAATAACCTTTAATAAATAAAAAATGATTGCACTCAAAATTACCAAGAATGAGTAAAACGACTATCGTAACCTAGTAGAATTTTTCGTCGACAACTCATGATAACCTATCTGCAACTAGGTATGTTTTTAAGGGTCGACCTACCCAGAGAAATCAACAGGTTTGGTTTCATGATAAAATATTAACTGGTCAATTTAATAATTCGTTGCCCGCCATCGATAAGCAGAGTCCGAGACTATTTTATGACACAAACAAGTCCCAATAATCTCAGCATCACATCAAATTCAGCAGCCTATGTGCGAGTCCTAGCGTCTTTAACAAGCGTAATTATGATCTGTTCCGCTCTTTTTTTGGTCGCGCGTTTGACTACGTGGCTATCTTATCCTCGCCCTGAAAGCATAGCCAACAACAGTGACTTATGGCGCGCCCTATGGACAGGCTTTCGTTTTGATATGGCCGTTGTTATTCGAGCCAATCTACTGGGATTGTTAATCAGCATCTGTTGTATTCCTCTGCCGGCAATGGCATCTCATTTTGGATGGTTGCTGAATCGCTATTGGGGCGGTTTAATTTTAGTTATTGCTGCTTGGGCGTCTATTCTCAATTTCAGCTATATCGGTTTTTTTAATCGACCCATCGATAGTTTTGTTTACGTTGGCTTGAACTATGGCGCAGCTACAATTTGGCCGACCGTCATAAGCATGGACCCCTATGGTTTACGTCTGCTTGCCGGGCTATCTGTAACCGCTTTGACACTATGGAGCTACAGGAAAATAGGTGAGAAAATAATCGAATTGATTGGCTTTGTGCACGTTAGAAGAATCCCCTTTTTTACACTGGCTATCTTACTGCCCCTGATGTTTGTCATGCTGCTCGGCCGAGGCACTATCTCAACCTTCCCCCTCTCTCAAAGACATCTTATTGTGTCATCTGAAACGGCTGTCAACAATATCGTACCTAATGGGATTGTTGCTCTCTACTATGGCTACAAGGAATTTGAGCAATCCAAAATAATTAGTCCCGCTCTGGACGCTGAAGGGCGCGAACTGTTTGAAAATTTTTATGGCGAATCTCCCTTGGACCAGCCCCTTTTCTCGCAATTTTTTACGCAAACCTCTCGCTCTAGCTTTCTCGAGAAGAACCCTCCAAATGTGGTGTTTAATCTCATAGAAAGTATGGGTAATGCTTTATTACTCCCCACGTTTAATCCTGGGATAGACCTTGCTGGTCAGATGCGTCAGCACTTAGATGCGGATTATTATTTCAACAGATTTTTACCCGCACATGATGACACTCAAAAATCACTGATGAGCTTGATGGTTAATACTGAGTACAGCACTATTAGTTACTCAAGCCATCAACATATTCCCCTGCAAACTTCCGTGGCGAGAGTGTTTAAGAAATCAGGTTATAGAACCGTTTTTGTCTATGCGGGGTTTGAGGGACTATCAAATCGCAGTGATTACTTGAAGACCCAAGGCTTCGATGAGTTTATTGGCGCTCACCAATTGCGCGAGCGTTATCCCACAATGGAATCAAGCGTTTGGGGCGGGGAAGACAAATTTGTATTTGAAGAGACTATTAGGCAACTACTGGACAATAATGAGTATGACAGACCCCTGTTTATCGTGACTTTAACCGTCACTAATCATCCGCCTTATCAATTACCAAAACATCACAATTTAACCTTGTCCCCGCCAGCTGATAGGTTATCCGCAAAGCTTCAAGATCTACCACCAGAATCCCTAGATACCTATCGATACACGAACGATCAGCTAGGGCAGTTTATGTCAGCAGTGAAAAATAGCCGACTCAAAAGCAATACTATTGTCGCAGCAACTGGGGATCACGCTATTCGTGGCATGAGCTATAACTCAGCTGAGCGCCTACACGAACTCAGCGTTCCCTTTTATCTTTATTTGCCCGCTAGCTATCGTCCTAGCCTGCAACCAGACACCAACCAGATAGCATCTCACAAGGATGTTATGCCAACTCTCTATAACGCTGCGCTATCCAATGCCCGTTATCCTAATCTTGGTCGGAATTTGCTCACGCCAAAAGCAAATGAGAACTATCATAATTTTGCCTATCATGCCGAGTATTTAGTTATCGATGAAAGGGCCTATTTAAAGGGAGGGGTGGGCAAACAGGTTACGCCTGAATTTATGCTAGGTCCTAATGCTATTGGCGTCGAGAAAACGTCGGATAGGAGCCGAGTTTATAGTCAAACAATAGACTGGCTAACCCGTTTTCAGCTGGCTAATGGCCCTGCAGACTGAGCTATTGTGACGTGTGGTTTCGCTGAAAAAGAAGGATGCAACATCAGATCATGGCGTCTTTACATTATTTTTTTAATGAGCATCACAGTTTTTAATACCAGTGCCTCTGAACCCAAGTCGCGGGCTTAAATCGTCGATACCACTTCCCACTAACCCCAGCAATCGCTTCATGGGGATCGGGTTTCCCGTGAAAGACTAAAACTCGGGTATCCGCTGGCATCTCTGTATCACGCGCAAGAAAAAAGGAAAATGGCTTTATACAATGTCGCTTGAAACTACGGCACCAATGATCCGGCCAATACACCAGTGAATTTTTTGCCATCATCGCGGCAGATAAATACTCCTGCTCATTACGATGGATCTTTTTAATTTGCTCAAATGAGCGCTCAAATTCAGCTAGGACCTCAGCATGAGCACCCACTTCAAATCGATAGACCGAAGAATTTCCGGTACCGTCCTTCTTAATCCAATCTTTAATAATCATCACGTCTCCTGGATAATCAAAGAGATCATCCAGACTACCCGTGATAATTAAGTCTAAGTCCAGGCACAGTACCTTACCCCTGAGGTCATACAGAGTTTCAGCAAAGACAGCTAACTTATTCCAACCGCGCTCTGGACCACCCAAATCGACTGACAACTCAGGCAGCGGAAAAACTTCAATATTTCCATGCAGGCCGGCGCCATCTTCCGTCAAACAAACGAAGCGGAACTCTCTACGCATATTACGTGAAACCATTGAATAGAGTGTATTCACGTAATCAGAGGAATACTTAGTACCCCACTTCATGCACAGAACATTGACGATCTCGCTTACTACTGTCATGGCATAAATTCCAGTTCAAACTAATTATTATTTAACAAGCGGCACTTATTCAGCTACCGGCGCCAACCAATCCTGGTACTTAGCATTTTTACCCTGGACAAGGTCCGAGTATGCAGTCTGGAGAGCTGTCGCGACTGGACCACGCTTACCATCACCAATAATGCGGCTGTCATATTCCCGAATAGGGACGATCTCTGCCGCTGTTCCGGTAAAGAAGGCTTCATCAGCAATATAAACCTCATCTCGAGAAATACGCTTTTCACGAATTTCTATTCCCTTGTCAGCAGCTAGCTTAAACACAGTGTCTCTCGTAATACCGTCGAGGCATGAGGTTAAGTCTGGCGTGTAAATCACCCCATCGCGTACCATAAAGAAATTCTCTGCACTGCCTTCAGAAACATAGCCCTCAGGGTCTAACATAATCGCTTCATCACATCCCGAATCTAGCGCTTCTCGCAAAGCCAACATTGAATTCAGATAGTTGCCACTTGCCTTTGCTTTGACCATCGTGATATTGACATGGTGACGGGTATAAGAGGAAGTGCGCACTTTAAGGCCTGAGGCTAAGGTCTCTGGAGGCATATAAGATGGCCAATCCCAAGCAGCAATGCCAAGGTGTATTTCTAGGCTTTCCGCCCTAAGTCCCATTCCCTCAGAACCCAAAAATACCAGCGGCCGAATATAAGCAGCATCTAAATTATTGGCGCGTACCACCTCACGATGAGCAGCGCAGACTTCCTGCTGGCTATAAGGAATAGTCATATGTAGAATTTTGGCTGAATTGAATAAACGCTTGATATGATCTTCAAGCCGAAAGATACAGGTGCCCGTACTCTCAGTTTGATAGGCTCTTATGCCTTCAAAAACCGCGTTACCGTAGTGCAACGAAGACGTTAGAAAGTGCGTTTGGGCATCACGCCAATCGATCAACTTACCATCCATCCAAATAAAACCATCGCGATCTGCGAACGACATCGACCTTTTCCTCTCGTTAATTAATCTTTAGTATAAATGTAATATCACTCTCGCTGATCGGCAATGCCGATTAGAGCGGTAGCGCGACCTTGTATAAGATGCGAATTGAACCATAAATTAAGTGTTAACGATAGCACCCCCCGCTTAGCTCTCTGCTGTAATTATTGTTATTTTTAGTAGCTTAAATCGTTTTTGTTGCTTTCAGTTTCGCAGCCGCCATAGACGTCACCAAGACCATATGAGGATAAAAATAGGTTGAAAATTGCGTATTGACGGCCAAAAGTAGTCAAAATAACAGTTATTTGACTAACAACGAGTCTTTTATATGAACTTATTGGGCTCTGTTGCTTATAATCGCGCCATGAAAGATAAAAACTACGTAAAGTTCTTAAGACAGACTTCGCCCTATATCCATTCTCACAGGGGCAAGACCTTTGTTGTCGCCATCTCGGGAGACTCTGTGCTGCAATCCAATTTCCACAGCATGGTACATGATGTTGCTCTTTTACAAAGCCTTGGAATACGTATCGTTCTAGTACATGGCGCAAGACCACAGATCAACAAACGTCTTGCTCTCTCAAATATTGAAACAAACTTTGAGCAGCACTTACGCATTACCAGCAGTCAGTCAATGCTCTGCATAAAAGAGGCTGTGGGTAGCACGCGATTAGTGATCGAGTCTGAACTCTCCATGGGTCTGCCGAGCTCGCCAATGCACGGCGCACGTGTTCGCGTGATCGGAGGCAATTTTGTTACAGCAAAACCTGTCGGTGTTCGCGATGGAATTGATTTTCGCCGCACCGGAGAGGTTCGTCGTATCGATAGCCAAGCTATCAAGCATCAACTGGACGATAACTCGATGGTCCTTATATCGCCAATAGGGTTTTCAGCCACCGGAGAAGCCTTCAATTTAAATTATCAGGACTTGGCTGCACAAGTAGCTATCGCTCTGGAAGCGGAGAAACTGATTCTAGTCAGTGATTCTCGCGGTGTCATGGATAAAGGCAGCTTGCTGCGCACACTGTCACTGCCGCAACTCGCAGAGTTACTCGAGACAACTAAAGATGCTCATCAAGTCGGACTTTTAAGCGCGGCAGTCCATGCTTGTCAAAGCGGTGTCGAACGCGTTCATTTGGTGGGCCACGAAGAAGATGGTGCTTTACTGTCAGAGTTGCTGACACGCGATGGTAGCGGTACTTTAATCAGTAAAGATTACGGCGAAGTCATTAGGGCAGCCACAATTGAAGACGTTGGGGGCATATTGGCGCTAATTACTCCTCTTGAAGATCAGCTAGTGTTAGTTAGACGATCTCGCCAGCTTCTGGAAACGGAAATATCTCGCTTTACCGTTGTCGTTCATCCTGAAGGCTTAATTGTCGGCTGTGCCGCGCTTTACCCCACTGCAGACAAGCAGATAGGGGAGGTGGCCTGCGTGGCAATACATATAGATTTTAACGGCCAAGGTATTGGGTCAAGGCTATTTGACCAAATTGAATTCGATGCTCGACAACAGCGCATGTCCAGTTTGTGTGTAATGACGACGCAGGCTGCTCATTGGTTTTTGGAAAAAGGTTTTGTTGGCGCTGAGGTGTCAGATCTGCCTGCGAACAAACAATCGATGTATAATTACCAGCGTAATGCCGGAGTCTTTCAAAAAGCCCTTTAGACATGAGCGGCGTTTCAGATGCACTCCAGTCCCTAACATATAACTACAGTATAAGACTTTAAAATGCCTAAATATCGTTCGCACACTACTACTCAAGCCCGGAATATGGCTGGGGCCCGAGCACTCTGGCGTGCAACTGGAATGAAAGATGGTGATTTTGATAAACCCATTATTGCTATTGCCAACTCCTACACGCAATTCGTACCAGGCCACGTACACCTAAAAGATATGGTTGACCTGGTTGACAGTGAAATCGCTAAAGCAGGTGGTGTTTCCAAAGAATTTCACACGATAGCGGTAGATGATGGTATCGCCATGGATCATGACGGTATGCTCTATTCGCTTCCCTCGCGAGATATTATTGCTGACTCAGTTGAGGATATGGTTAATGCCCACTGCGCCGTTTCTCAGGGGGCACCTCAGGTCTCTCGATAGAGCACGTCTCACCTGAGGCTGGTGCTGGTGCTGGTGGTACTATTGGCTTAGTAAAGAATGGTGACAGAATTAAAATTGACATCCCCAATCGCACTATCGACATTTTAGTGCCGGACCAAGAACTCGCCGAACGTCGTAAGCAACAAGATCAACTAGGCTAGCAGCCAGTGAAGGAGCGACCTAGAAAGGTGCCTTCTGCGCTGCGAGCTTACGCAAAACTGGCCACTAGTGCGGACAGGGGCGCTGTACGACACCTCTCTCAACTATAGCCCCTTACTAACATAGCTTAGGACATAAAAAAGCCCGGTTAACTATCCGGGCTTTTTTAAATTGCTCAAAATCGTATTTAGATATTATCTAAGCCTTGTTACAACCCGGTACTGTTGCACCCACATCTCGTAATCTCTGCAGTCTAGTGCCTTCAGCATCAGCAAACTTAATCCATTGCCTAGGGAAGCGCTTAGTCTTTTTTGTCTTTGCCGCTGTCACTGATTTTTTGAAGGCAGAGATAGCATCTTTGTAACAATGTAAGTTAATCAAGGCACTACCCATAGTGGCATAATTTGATGACTCATTTTTAACCGAACCTTTCTTTGCAGCCTTCTGAGCTGCTTTATAAGACTTCTTATCGTTACCTAAATCAAGATAGATAGCCGCAATCCGCGATTGCAATTCACCACTATCGGACTCTTTGGACGCACTTTCAAACGCTTTAAGCGCTCTAGGTAAATCTTTAGCTGCCCACCAAGATTGGCCGAGCACCTCAAGATTCTTGGCCGTCTTTTCAATAATCTCGTCGCTCATACCTTTATCGATAATCTTAGCTGCTCGATAAGGTACTTCAGCGCCTAGATACATGTAAGCCATGCTCATCACCTGGCTTTCAGTGGTTAACTGGTCGTTTAGATACACCATCTCTGTAGCCACTAACTGATCAATCTCACGCTCTAGAGAACCATACATACCACCCAACTGCTTCCAGTAAGTCCATTTAGGGTAGTGCTTCACCAATTTTTGTAGAATAGAGGTAACCTTCCTGATATCGTCTTTTTCATAATAAAGTACCCTCTGGAGCGACCACATAGTCTCTTTGGGCAAGATGGCCTTCGCCTCAGACTCGTCGATAGCAATTTCTACCATTTTTAAAGCATCCGCTTTACGCTCCAGTTGATAATAGAGCTGTGCGAGAAGCATGCGCGCATCCAGTCCAACAATAATGGCGGCGTCTATCCATATCTCCAACTGCTCAACAGCTAAGGCATATTTTTCTTGCATTGCATAAAATTGAGCCAGCGTATAGCGCGTGTCTAACTTCATCTCAGGCGGAGTTCCAACGCCCTCAACCACTTTTTTATAGTAGCCCGTCGCGCCAGTAAAATCGTCCATAGAATAATGGACATAACCAAGCATATTCCAAACCTGACTCTGCTCGTAATCTGAAGCACAAACCTTTGGGCGTCTTTCGATATTATTAAGCATCGATTTTGCCTCCAACCATAACGCGGAGCCATCTTCTTTTTCGCCCAATTCGCCAGCTGCAAATATAGGCCCTTTTTCGCCTTGAACCTTATCTAAGGCCTTTGCGCAAGTTTTACCGACCGACTGTCTTTTGCGAGTTTTTACGTCTTTATACTTTGGCACCTTCTTTTCAGCAGCGACGGCGCTCATCGACATGACAGAGTCTGGGGAGCCAACTGACACCATTAATGGCAGTAAAAAAGTGGCACCGACTACTGCTAGAACTTTTAATCTACTAAACATAGGCGTCTCCTTATTTCTCCATCTGGAAGCTGAATTTATACAAAACGTTAGGAACTTCTTGGCCAACGCCATCAACCACTCTGGGATTGTACTTTAATTTTAATGCCGCTTTAACTGCTGCTCTACCGAAACCCCATCCTTCTGGAAACTCTTCGACCATAATAGGGTCACGAACACCACCGGTCGAGGTAATAATAACTTCAACAACCGCGTAGCCTTCTTTCCCTCTGGTCTGAGCCCGACGTGGATATTGCGGCTGCGGCACATACACAGGAATATAGTCTGAATCCCTAGAAAAACTGCCCAGCCCTACTTTCATCCCACCACCAACTTTAGGGGCTGCCATGCTCACAACATTATCAGGGATTTCAAATTCCAAGTTCTCTTCTGGAATCTCCGGTGGTGGCGTCTCAGGATCCTCAGGTTTTTCAACCTCAGTCTTCTTTACATTCTCACTGACATCTCGATCGACATGTAAGAAATCAGGTATCTTAATGGTAGGCCCTTCGTCTAGCTCTTTGCTACCTGAGTCGATTAATGTATACATCAACATTACCAATCCAAAAGTAGTCAACAAACCTAGTCCGGCGGAAATTCCAGTTCTCATTACATCCATACTATTAACTCAGTCGTTTTCAACAGAAATCGCTACCGGAGAGATACCGATATCGCGCGCGATATCAGCAACTTTGGCAACTGATTCAATATTAGACTCATTATCGGCTTGTATGACCATGCCGCCCTTTGGGTTTTCGTTAAACATTCTCGTTAGATTGATTTTTAAAGCGGATGGTTCAATCCGTTTTTTATCAATCCAAAACTCATTGTTCTCGCTTACTGCCACTAATATCTGGACCTTTTTGTAGGAGTCCTCTGTGACCGTATCCATCTTATTGACTTCCACGCCGGGAAGCTTAATAAATGTTGCGGTAACAATGAAAAAGATAAGCATGATGAAAACCACGTCAAGCATTGGGGTCAGATCAATTGTCTGGCCCTGATCTTGTGATTTACCTGTTCTATTGCGCATAGTTGTCTCTCATAAGTGTTACTGCTATTAACTTAAAAATAGCAACCACCATTTAATGATCCATGGTCAAATGATCTTCCAGTAACTGTTGTTCCCGGATAGCCATTCTATCAACGTAAGTCATAGCAAATACACCAGATAGTGCGGCAACCATTCCTGACATAGTAGGAACTGTTGCCTGAGAAACACCCCCAGCCATTGCCTTAACATCACCACCGCCTGTGAAGGCCATGACATCAAATACGGTAATCATTCCGGTGACCGTGCCCAACAACCCAAATAACGGAGCTAAGGCAATCAGCGTTTTAATCATCATCATGTTGGTGTTGATCTCAAGACTAACCTCAGAGATTATCTTTTCTCTAACCTGGTGAGCGTGCTTAGATTTTCTCTCTTTGCGCGCTTCCCACGTGTCGATAGCTGCCTGAACATCATCGGTAACGCTAGATCGGAGATACCACAATCGCTCAAAAATAAGAGTCCACATGACGAACAGCAGGACAACAATGGCCCAAAGGACTGGGCCACCTGAATCCATAAACTTTCCTACTTCCGCAATCGTATCTTCGAAAAACATCTTAACGGGCCTCTACTGAACCAGCCACAATGCCAGCACTCTGCTCTTCTAAGACATGCAAGATGCGCTGTGCTTTACCGTTCACTAGGGTGTGCATTAGTACTGTTGGAATAGCCACAACGAGTCCCAATACAGTAGTGATTAACGCCTGTGAGATACCGCCAGCCATAGCCTTAGGATCACCAGCACCATACAGAGTAATCATCTGGAAGGTAATAATCATACCGGTTACCGTTCCCAAAAGGCCCATCAACGGCGCAACCATGGAGATAACCTTTAGCAGGTTTAGGCCAGCCTCAATTTCAGGACGCTCTTTAAGTACTGCTTCGTGTAACTTAAGCTCCAGCGATTCAGGATCTAAGCCTGCGTTATCAGCACCCACTTGCAACACACGACCAAGAGGATTAGTGACATCAGGTGCAGCTCCAGATAGCTGAGCACTTACCTTGGCTGACATCCCTTGGAGAACCACAAAGCGCCATATGGCGAGCGCAATAGCAAACGCAAATACAGCTGTGATGACATAACCAACGATACCGCCGAAGTGCCACCGCTCGATTAACGTCGGAGTGTTAATCAAGGCGCTAAGTAGACCTCCACCAAGTGGTCCCGTTGGATCTAGGCCCGTTTTAGTGAACCCGGATTCTGCAGCTTGAAGATCTGATGCGGATGATTGGTGAGAATTAGGCTGACGCGCCAACTGCGAGACCAAACCACTTTCAGGGCTATACTCTAAATACATACCATCTGAAACTAGATTGTAAGTACCTACTCTAACAACTTCCATCTCTGCTTGCTCACCATTAGTCAGCAACACGGAACGGTTAAATTTAACAACGCGGGAACTTTCAACCATCTCTCGTTGCTGCTCGTACCAAAGTTTTTCAATATCTTCGATTGACGGCAAGCGAGTGTCACTGCTCATTTTATCAATCAACTCGTCCAAGAATTCCGTACGGCCTGGAATCTGAGCACTGACAATTGACTGATTAAGATTGGCACGAATATCACCAGCAGCACCAGTGAGATGGCCAAATAGCTCTTTTAGAGAACCTAGACGCTTGTCACGCTGCTCTCGCAAGCTGATGATAAGAGCGTCATTATCGCGAATAGTTTGCTCTAGGCGGTCTGATCGACGCTCTTCGGCGGTTTTCGTGTTTTGAGCTTTCTTCAGCAACTGGTCCTGCTTGCGTTGATCACTCTTAAACGCCGCTTCGCGCTTACGATAATCTGCTGTTTCTGAGATTGAAGAGGTCTCAATCATCTGTAACAGCTCGTCTAAGGTTTTTGCATCTTGAGCCATCGTGGGCATAGAAAAGGCAGCAACGGCAACGACGGCCATGATAACTTTAACGAATTTAATTTTCATTGTGCTGTCTCCGGCGCTGTAATTGGCATTTCCATAACATCCTGAGGCGATAATTTCTTCGCGATTCGGATACCTTGGTTTACCGCTCGACGATACTCACTACCAAGCGTATCCCAAGAACCTGTAGTCTTGTTCCATGCACCAGTCTGCGATTTGTCTTTAGTTTGATACATTAGGGCAACTCGCCCAATGCGAAGCATCTCTACTTCTACTTCTGAGCCATCAGAATTTATGTCAACCATATCCCGGTAAGATTCCAAAGACAGACTGTAAGCCGACTCAATATCATAGACCTCTAGAATCTGGCGGAATTTCTCGGCCGCAGAAAACTTAGCGCTATCAAGATTCATATTTAAATCAGCAATCGCTTCGCTACGCGCTTCTGTTTTAAACGGCATATCCAGTTCGATAAAATCACCCAACCCATCCAGCATACTTGCCATTAGCGGTGAGATCCCTCGTTCGATAACAGTAGCATTCTTGATCGACTCTTGAAGTTCAGACATCATCGTCTTCTGGCTAACAATCTGACGATCTAGCTGCGAGTTATACACCCTCAGTGATTCGATCTGCTTGTTGACCTGTTTGAATTCTTGCAGAAGTCCATCCGTTTGATCAGCAATGCGATCAACTTTGGTCTGCGCTACTTTGGCTGTTTTAACCTTTACGGCTCCAGCTTTTAACACGTCGTTTACCTCAGCTGCCTGAACTGCACTTGCAGTCAGACCACCGATGAGCGCAGCGACAAGTGCCAATGCTTTTAGTGGTTGCTTATTCATAGTTCCCTCAATTTGGGTCTACCAGATTAGTGTTCTAAACAGTGCTTAACATCAGCACAATCGTTATAAGAGAAACCTTACTTTTTCCTCAGCGCACCTTTGTAACAGTCTCATCTTAAAGAAGCAATTTGGCCGTTTCGAAAACGTTACGTTTAAAGCAAGAAGTTTCAATTTTGTTACCTAAGGTAACATCTTAGGTTTAATCAATCCATCAAAAGTTAAATGCGCTCTAATACTAAAAAACGATAGGCCGGGCTATCCGTTCCTTCGGGGTGCTCAACTTTAACTTGGCTCCATGCGCTTCTATCAAATTCGGGGAAAAAGGCATCTCCCTTGATGTCAGCGTCGACCTCAGTGAGATAAATGCGATCTGCTACCGCCAGAGTGATTCGATAAATCTGCTCACCTCCGATCACCATCACCTCTTCGCCACCACTCTCTTCACAAGCCTGCCGCCCTAAAAGCATCGCTTGGTCTATAGTCTGCGCAATTTTGACACCAGGTTGGATCCAGCTTGGGTTGCGTGTAATAACAATATTGCACCGGCCAGGCAGTGGCCGACCGATGGAGTCAAATGTTTTTCGCCCCATGATAATGGGCTTGCCTATTGTTACTGATTTAAAATACTTAAGGTCCTCTGTCAAATGCCAAGGCAACCTATTATCCAAGCCAATAACTCCATTACGACTCATTGCGACTATTAATGATAGTTTCATCACTTACACCGCAACTGGCGCTGAGATAGGATCATGAGATTGATAATGTTGCAGTTCGAAATCCTCAAAAACAAAATCAAACAGGTTGCTCACCTCCGGATTAATCTTAAGAGTCGGTAGCGGAAACGTGGTACGGGATAGCTGCTCATTAACCTGATCCATATGGTTAAGATAGAGGTGCGCATCTCCAAAAGTATGGACAAAATCACCGGGCTTTAAGCCTGTGACTTGAGCGATCATTAACGTGAGTATCGCGTATGAAGCAATGTTAAAGGGTACCCCAAGAAAAACATCGGCGCTACGCTGATAGAGCTGGCAGCTTAGCCGCCCCTCAACCACGTAAAATTGAAACAAACTATGACAAGGCGGCAACCCGGATTTGACCATCACGGGGATATCCTGGGGATTCCAAGCTGAAACAATTAAACGTCGAGAGTCCGGATTAACATTAATGTCATCAACTAATTGTGCCAGCTGATCAACGCCACCGAAATCGCGCCATTGCTTGCCGTAGACAGGACCTAGGTCACCATATTTATCCGCAAAGTTGGCATCCGTCTTGATGCGCTCAATGAACAACCTCTTCTGAGCTGTCCATTCGGACGAGTACATAACTACATCCTTATCAACACCTGTCTCTCTTAGCCAGCTTTGGTATGGCCAATCATTCCATATGCCCACCCCATTGTTTACCAAATAACGGATGTTAGTATCACCACGGATGAACCATAGCAGCTCATGAATAATTGACTTTAGATGTACTTTTTTACTCGTGACCAAAGGAAACCCCGCGGCCAAGTCAAATCGCATTTGATGACCAAAAATACTCACCGTGCCGGTTCCCGTGCGGTCTTCTTTTTTGACGCCATGATCGCGGATATGACGCATTAAGTCTAAATATGGCTTCATCAGGAACTCACCGAATTATCGAACAACCGCTGGAGACTTTTGCGCATAAACCAGAGGCCTAGGAGGATCATAGGAATACACAATGTCTGCCCGCGCGTCATCCAGCTAAAAGACTCTACGAGAGCTGACTGACCCAAAAACTGTGCGTCCGGCTGCCGGAAAAACTCCACCGCAAACCGAAAAATTCCATAGAGAATCAAAAACAATCCTGTCACGTGACCGTATAATCTAGGCTTGCGAGCAAACCAATTAATAATCAAAAACAATAAAAGCCCTTCTAAGGCCGCCTCATAAAGCTGTGAGGGATGCCGAGCAAGTTGCTCTGGGTCGGCTGGGAACACCATTCCCCAAGGAGCATCAGTAGGCCTCCCGTAGAGTTCTTGCCCAATAAAGTTACCCAATCGGCCGAATAGTAATCCTGTAGGGACGAGCGGCGTTGCAAAATCAGTCAACGCGAGAAATGAAATTTGGTACTTACGGCTATAAATCAATATGGCTATTGCAACGCCAATTAAACCGCCATGAAAGGACATGCCGCCCTCCCAGATACGAATCAACATGGCTGGGTCAGCTAGCCATTTGTCGGCACTGTAAAAAAACATATAGCCCAGACGACCACCTAAAATAACGCCCCATGCGCCATAAACGATTAAGTCTTCTACCTGATTCTTTTTAATAGGAGACCAAGGCCTCTGGCTATTACGTAGAGCCAAGCGCCAAGCCACAACAAAGGCTAACAGGTACATCACGCCGTACCAATGCACTTGCAATGGGCCAATTGATAAAGCCACTGGATCAATGGTTGGATAAGTTAGCATTGGGGGAGGGCGCTCCAAAAATAATATTGCGCTGATCATAGCGTTTTATGGCCATTACTGCCAAGAAGGATGACGGACAAAAGCAGAAATAGCTATACTCCGCACATGTGTTTACTTGCTTTAGCTTTTCATTGTCATTCCGATGCCCCTCTCATCGTTACCTCTAATCGTGACGAATTTTACGAACGTCCAACCTTACCGATGCATTGGTGGGCTGATAGCCAGATTTTAGCGGGTAGAGATCAACAAGCAGGTGGCACATGGCTAGGACTGAACCGCAACGGTCGGTTCGCCGCTGTTACTAATTTTCGGGACTTCCATGGCGATAAGATCCCCAAACTAAAACCTCTCTCTCGAGGCAACCTGATCACTGATTTTTTATCGTCGAATGACAGTGTTCAGCAGTGGGCCGACTCAATCGAAAATCGACTATCTGACTATGATGGTTTTAACATATTAATTTACGATGGAGTATACCTACTCTACCTAAATAACCAAGGCGGCCAAAGGACTATCTTAGAACCTGGAATATACGCCCTAAGCAACCACGTGCTAGATAGCCCGTGGCCCAAGGTTACGCATGCTCGCGCACAACTATCACAGGTAATAGTAGACCGGGAAATGGACGCCGGGGCCTTACCGCTATTACTGGACTCTTTATCTTTGCAAAAAACCTATGCCCCTCATTTACTACCTAGCACGGGCGTGCCTGCAGAATGGGAAACTTTACTTTCCTCTCCCTTTATTGTCGCTGAGGATTACGGCACCAGAGCCGCCACGGCGATTATAATGTCCAGCAAAGGTGAGGTTAATGTAGCAGAACAATGCTTTGAGGCAGGACATAGACAGGACTTCAATCAGTTTAACTTTAAAATACTAGGCAATTAGCTTGGATGTTTCTGTTCGCCGCTTAGGAGTCGCACTTAGTAGCTTAGCTACTTCTGGCTGATTTAATGCTTCAGTCATGAACTTATAAATCGCGTTTGAATCTGGCATCTTTAATGCACGCCGCGCTAAAATTTCCGCATCTTTACAAGATACATTTAACAGCATCGACTTAACCCGCATTAGACTACTGGCACTCATTGAGAATGTTTCATACCCAAGACCTAAAAGAACAACAACACTAAGAGGATCTCCGGCCATTTCACCGCAAATACTAAGCTGGCATTTCACCGAAGAAGCTTGTTCGATAATTGATTTCAACGCCCTCAAAACACTTGGATGTAAGGTATGGTAGAGGTCTGCCACTCTGGGATTATTTCGATCTACAGCCAATAAATACTGAGTAAGATCATTAGTTCCCACCGACAAGAAATCTACCCGACGGCCAATTTCCTTTACTTGATAAACCGCGGCGGGCACCTCTATCATGGCTCCAATGAGAGGGCGTTTAATACTGTAACCTTCCTCCTCCGTTAATTCTCGATAGGCTCGATCAATCAATTGGAGCGCTCTCTCAAGTTCTGGAATATTACTGATCATGGGCAGCATAATCCGTAGATTATTAATGCCCTCACTGGCGCGCAACATAGCTCGAATTTGCACCAAAAAAATCTCTGGGTGATCAAGTGATATGCGAATTCCCCGCCACCCTAAAAAAGGATTTTCTTCTTCAATAGGAAAATAAGGCAAATCTTTATCCCCACCGATATCTAAGGTTCTCATGGTGACTGGCCGTGGAGAAAAAGCGACAAGTTGCTCTCGATAGATTTCTATCTGCTCATCCTCAGTAGGAAAACTAGAGCGCATCAGAAAAGGGATTTCGGTCCGAAATAGACCCACCGCCTCAGCGCCACTTTTTAAAGATTGCAAGGTATCTTGACGTAATCCAGTATTTACCCAGAGCGAAAATCGTTTGCCATCTGGTGTGTGGCATGGAATATCTCTAAGCTTTTCAAGATCCTTATTAAACTGTCTCTCTTCTCTCTGCCGCTGCACATAATTCCGGCGCACAGTGCGTGTCGCTCGACTAATAACTTCACCGGTCGACCCATCTACAATTAATTCTTGCCCTTCAAGCTCAGTCCAAGGTAAGTTAACAGCGCCCATCACGGTAGGAATACCAAGAGCCCGCCCAACAATTGCCATATGTGAATTACTGGACCCTTTGAGTGAAATGATACCCACCAGTCGACTAACAGGGATGTCAGCCAGCGCAGTAGCGGAGAGGTCCTCTCCCACCAAAACAATGCGCCGCGGTAGGAGTGCCTGCTCTGTATCCTTTGCCTGTAAATAACCAAGGACTCGCCTACCAAGATCGTTGACATCGGCCGCGCGTTCTCGTAAATAGGGGTCATCCATTTTTTTGAAAGTACGCACATGCTTGAGGATAACAGCGCTCCACGCGCTAGTTGCCGCTCGACCCTGTTTAATAGCGTCTTTCACCTCGCGGACTAACGAGCGATCATCCAGCATTCGGATATAGACTTCAAAAAGCGCAAACTCCTCCTCACTCAATTTGCTCGCCAAACCATCACCCAAATTCCGCATATCTCTCTTGGTTGCTTTCAAAGCCTCAAGAAATCTTTTTATTTCTGCTGCGGGGTCCTTAGTGAACCGCACTGGTACGGCTGAGAGGTCAGTGCTGGAGGACACCAGTACTGCACAGCCAATTCCCACTCCAGGAGAGCTCGCTATGCCTTGAAATATAGCTTCGCGGCTTCTCCCTCGCCCAGCCGAAGCTAGCTGGCGCAAAGCGCCTGTAGCCTCAGCGTGCGCAATAGCGCCAGAAAGCTGCGCACAAACCGTCACGACAAAAGCCTCTTCTTCAGAGGCAAACCGCCGTTGCGTTTCTTGCTGTAACACTAACACCCCCAGCACCTTGCGGTGATGAATGATGGGGACACCTAAAAACGAATGAAACGGTGATTCGCCTGTCTCTTCAAAATAAGCGAAATTAGGGTGCTGATCTGCATCTTCAAGATTTAAAGGCTCCTGCTTTGCTGCAACTAGCCCAACCAATCCTTCTCTCATGCCCAAGCGAACATTACCAATCGATTCTTGCCGAAGGCCCTCAGTCGCCATGAGCACATAACGCTGATCAGTCTCGTCAAATAGATAGGCCGAGCATACTCCAGCCTGCATTGCTGACCGTACCTCTGTCACTATAATCGTCAGCACTTCGGGCAGGCTGCGAGCACTATTAACCTCCTGAACAATGGCACGCAAAGATGCCAACATAACTAGGCGCCTCTCGATTGCTGTTGGAAGCGTATGTTTGGGTGAGAAAATTCCTGTAGCGCATTACGATAAACATTGCGCTTAAAAGAAATCACAGCGTTGATCGGATACCAATAGTTGACCCATTCCCAGTCGTCAAACTCAGGTGTCCCAGAGGTATCAAAGCGAACCTTTGCCGCATCTCCGGTCATTTGCAAAAAGAACCACTTCTGTTTCTGACCTATGCAAAGTGGTTTTGAGCGCTTGCGCTGCATAGCTTCCGGGATGCGGTAATGTAACCACCTTTTAGTGCGCTGAATGATTTTCACATCTGAAGATTCCAAGCCCACTTCTTCATATAACTCCCGATATAAAGCTTGCTCTACAGATTCACCTTTATCAATGCCGCCCTGAGGGAACTGCCATGATTGCTGACCTACTCTTTTTGCGAGAAATACCTTGCCCTTGCCATCACTGATAACAATGCCGACATTAGCGCGAAAACCGTCTTTATCAACCACTATTTTTGTACCTGTAATGGGGAATGATGCATCGTTCTATTGTTCCATAGTATTGGGGTATCGGCAATTTTCTCTTGAGCCGCCGCTAGTTGATCGTTATCCTTTCCACCATTCTCATAATTCTGGTTTAATTAATGGCTATAGCAATCTTTGATTTAGACAATACCTTGATTGCGGGCGATAGCGACCACAGCTGGGGCGAGTTTTTAGTTACCCATAATCTGGTCGATCAAGGTCATTACAAAGCCATGAACGACAAATTCTACGCTGACTATGAAAACGGCTGCTTAGATATATTTAAGTATCTTGAATTTTCCCTAAAGGCTCTCGTTGGTTTATCCCAGAATAACCTCATAAACCTGCATCGCCAGTTTATGGAAGAGATGATCGAGCCGTTAAAGCTACCAAAAGCCGCACACCTGATAGAGCATCATCGGTCAGCGGGAGACCGGCTGCTAGTGATCACAGCTACCAATTCTTTTGTTGCCGAACCTATCGTAAAGTCACTTGGCATAAACGAGCTTTTAGCCACAGAGCCAGAAATAATTGATGGTTTTTTTACCGGAAAAATCGTCGGGACCCCAACCTATCAATATGGAAAGGTCGAACGATTAAATAGCTGGCTACAAGAAAACAATGAAACCTTGGATGGGAGCTGTTTTTATAGCGACTCCATTAACGATTTACCTTTACTCCTAGAGGTGGCCTGCCCTATTGCCGTAGACCCAGACGATGCTTTGCGTCAAGAGGCCTTGCGCCGACACTGGGGAATAATCTCACTTCGTAGATAAATTGATATGATCAGGAAAATCTTGACGTCCGGTTAAGGGACAATTGTGTTAATTAACACCGAATTTAGATTCCTACTCGTCTTCAATCGCCTTAAGGTAGCGCTCAGCATCCATCATATCGTCAAGCTCACTAGGATTTGATACCTTTATCCTAAAAAACCAACCATCTGCATAGGGAGAATGATTGACAGTCTCCGGCTCATCTTCCAGCGACGGATTAACCTCAATGACTTCCCCGGTCACGGGTGAATAGATATCCGAAGCTGCTTTGACAGATTCGATAACAGCAATCTCTGCACCGGCATCAACCTCAGTACCAACCTCTGGAAGCTCAACATAAACGACATCGCCAAGAGCCTCCTGCGCGTGCTCTGTAATGCCTATCACTACAGTACCGTCACTGTCTAAACGCGCCCATTCATGGCTAGGCGCGTATTTTAATTCTACAGGCAATTCACTCATGGTTAGTCCTTAACTTTATCCTGTTAATAATACTCGTTGTTTTAAGGCTATTGTAGTTTTAGTTTTGCTACCCAGCCTATTGAGGGGGTGGAGAAAATCGATCGAACATTAAATCTTGGCGTGAACTATAGCGGGTGAAAAGCTATAGCCGAACTTCGAGCGGCGGCTCATTTAGCGCCGCTAGCTGCTCACGAAGCGCAAGAATATGGTCGCTCCAATAGCGCGGAGAATCAAACCAAGTAAATGCTCGAGGAAATGCAGGGTCTGTCCAGCGTCTTGCGATCCAAGCACTGTGATGCATGATTCTTAGCGTCCGAAACACCTCGATTAATCTCAATTCTCGATAATCAAAGTCATAAAACTCATTGTAACCTTCTATTATTTCCGTCATTTGCGAAGTCTGCTCCTGCCGGTCGCCCGATAACAGCATCCAAAGATCTTGAATGGCTGGCGCCATTCGCGCGTCGTCAAAATCGACGAAATGCGGGTATTCATCGCGCCACAATATATTGCCTGAATGGCAGTCGCCATGGACCCGAATATTATTGATCTCACCATAGTCCGCAAGAATTCGATCAATAGCTTTGAGAACATCCAGCGCTAAGGAATCATAAGCGGGACTTAACTCTTTTGGCATAAAATCTTTACTGATAAGTCTAAATGAGTCCCAACCAAAATTTTTGGCATTTAAAGTGGGCCGGTGCTTAAATTTACTAGCAGCGCCAATTCCGTGAAACCGACCCAATAATCTACCTAAAATAAGGAGATTGTCTAGGTTATCTAACTCTGGTGCATGACCCCCTTTGCGCTCATAAAGCGCAAACCGGAATCCCGCATAGTGACTAATGCTCTTTTTCTTAGTGTTAATCCAGGGACAGACGACGGGCAGCTCCTGCTCTTTAAGCTGGAAGCAATATTGATGCTCTTCATCAATTTGCTCATCAGTCCAGCGCTCGGGGCGGTAAAATTTCACAATCATGGGGGTTTTGTCTTCAATGCCGATCTGATAGACACGATTTTCATAGCTATTTAACGCCAAGAACCGGCCATCACAGAGAAAGCCTTGGCTCTCAACGGCATCGATTAGCACATCCGGTGTTAGCCCATCAAACGGATGGCTATTAAGTTCACTCATAAATTCTAGTCCAGATTAGGTTTACCGCGCATGGTCTTCTTTTTACCGTGCTGAGTCTTTTTGTCCACTCGCCTGACTTGCGAGCCTCGTGTCGGCTTGGTCGGCCTTCTTGCCTTGGCAGTAACCCCGGCAGATTGAATCAATTGTTGCAACCGCTCGATGGCCTCAATACGATTTTTGTCCTGACTCCGATATTGTTGAGCCTTAATAATAACAATGCCATCTTTGGAAATTCTATTATCACTTAAGCGCAATAGTCTTTGCTTGTAAAAATCTGGGAGTGAGGATTGACTAATATCAAAACGCAGATGGATGGCAGAGGACACTTTATTAACGTTTTGCCCACCTGGCCCCTGAGCCCGTATTGCCGAAAAATCCAGCTCAGCCTCAGAAATTGAAACATTACTAGAAATAATCAACATTAGTCACTGGGCTCAACAAAACTAAATCGTGGTACCTGCTCGCCTTCAAACGACACCAATTCTCGAAACATGCCCAAGGGTCTTACCCACATGCTGTAATCACCGTAAAGTGTTCGATAAACAACAAGTTCCTCCTGCGTCTCGCTGTGGGTGGCTACTTCTATGACCTGATAGAGATTGCCTTTGTAATGCTTGTAGATACCTTTTGTGATACTCATAAAATTACCTTGCGGAGGAACCGACTTCAGTTATGCAATGGATACTCTCCGATAGGCTGAGGCTTAATTGATCACCGATTTTCAACGGCCCAACCCCTGCAGGAGTTCCAGTCAGCACTATATCACCAGGCAACAATGTAAAAAACTGACTGATATAAGACAGTAAGCCTAACACCGGCATTAGCATATCTGCTGTATTACCGTTTTGCTTTATCTTCTGATTTTGTCGTAAAACGATCTGCTGATTTTGTAAATTGGTGCTCTGAGTGATAGGCACAAAGTCAGAAACCGGACAGGCTCTATCAAAAGATTTCGCTTTTTCCCATGGCAAGCATTTTTCTTTGAGCTCCTGCTGTAAGTCTCGAAGGGTTAGATCTAGCGCAAGACCAATTCCGACTATAGCTGTAGACGCTTGAACTTCGGTGCAGTTACTAAGTGATTGTCCAATAAGAATACTCATCTCCGCCTCAAAGTGGCATTCACCAAGATGAGTGGGTATGACTAAGGGCTCGTCAAGTTTCACCAAGGCCGTACTTGGCTTGATAAATAAGACAGGCTCGGTCGGCACCGGATTATTTAATTCTTTAGCATGAGCCGCATAGTTTCTCCCCACACACACGACCTTCCCCAAAGGCAAGTCGCTTGCCTGCCCGCCAACACAATGTTGGTAATTTTGCATATGAATTCCTAGTGTCAGTATCTCAGACCAAGTTAGTTAGGCTTGATCTAAGCTTGAAAGATCAGTTAAAAAATAATCGGTTTGTCGTCATTGAGATAAATTGCACCCTTAACAATGCGATATATTAACCAAACAGTGACCACTGCCGCGCTGAGCCAGCCGAGCAATATAAGCCACGATAGCCACGCTAAAATAGTCCACAATAAACCGTACCAAAAAGTGTTTACCTGCCAGCGAAAGTGCCCCTCTAACCAACTTTCGCTAACGTCATCCATTTTAAGGTAGTTAATGACCAATGCAGCAATAGCCGTTAGGCCCCCAGTAACAAAACCCAGAGCTTGTAATAAATAAACTAACAGCGTTAGATTCTTGTTGTTAGATGGGCTAGGCATCTTAAAGACGTCATCCCTATCATTTGCATCCTCATTCATTGCGAATATTTTCCTTATTTAATGATTTAATCCAGATTAAAAACATACTTTGGAACCGTAGTTTCTTGATCCTGGAAACATTGCAAAGTCCGAAAAATCGCAATGATTGTAATAGGCTTAATGGTAACATAAGGTTATTGTGTTGACGGCTCACCCTCTAGTTAGAAAGATATTTTAGGGCGCCTTTATACGACATTAAGGACAAATATAGCGAAAATCCATAAATGGCTCAACATCGCAAAAATAGATATTTTCCATATTTGGCCACTTAAATAACCCTATTTAACAAACAAATACCACCAAATAAGCATTTTTTGGTCCTAAATTTAAACAAAATTAGCCAAATCGATAAAAAACCCATACACTTACGCGCTCTTGGGCTAACTACCGGTTTATTTGGTTGTATGATCCTGAGTCGCTTCCGAACCATAGTTTACAATTTGATAAGGAAGTGTTGGCTAGCCCCGTGATGAGGCTGGATATTTTTAATGCCTTAAACGGTATACATTTTTTAAGTGAGGTTATTATGTCAGGGGAAAGAGTTTCTGGCACTGTTAAGTGGTTTAACGACAGTAAGGGTTTTGGATTCATTGAACAAGAAGGCGGCGGTGACGTATTTGTTCACCACAGCGCTATTCAAGCTGATGGATTTAAATCATTGAAAGAAGGTCAGGCAGTAACGATGGAAGTTACTCAAGGCCAAAAAGGCGCTCAAGCTGAGAACGTAGTTGCCGATTAATTTCTTCCACTGTCGCTAGATGGTTGTAAGAAAATTTTAAGAAACCCCAAACAGCGATGTTTGGGGTTTTTTTATGCCCCGACGGCATCTACCCATAAAACTAATCGACAAAAAAAATCCTACCATTAGGCAGGATTTCTTTACTACGCTAAGAACAGCGGCTGCTATACCGAGAGTATTACTTAATTTTTGCTTCTTTGTAAATCACATGCTTTTGAATAGTGGGATCGTATTTTTTGATCTCCATCTTCTCAGGCATGTTCCGCTTGTTCTTGTCAGTAGTATAAAAGTGCCCAGTACCTGCACTCGATACTAACCGAATTTTTTCTCGAGCTGATTTAGCCATCAGTAACCTCCTTAGACTTTTTCGCCACGAGCACGAAGCTCGGACAAAACGGTTTCAATGCTATTTTTATCGATAATGCGCATCCCCTTAGTAGAGACGCGCAGCTTTACAAAGCGCTTCTCTGCCTCAACCCAAAAACGGTGAGTATGAAGGTTCGGCTCAAAACGACGACGTGTTCTATTTTTTGCATGAGATACATTATTTCCAGCCATTGGGCGCTTGCCTGTGACTTGACATACTCTGGACATCTATCCTGCCTCTGATTTCGATTATTGTCTAAGGAAAACTCCTTTTGAAGAAAGTATTCCTAAAAATTGCCGCCTAGTTTTTGGGCGGTCTCTTAAAGAGGCGCGTTTTATACCAGAAAGACAACTCCTAATCAAACGAAAACATAGTAATCAGTGGATTTAGCCTCATATTTATCGTTAACTTGAAATTAAATTTCCCCCAGATCAGCTAAAGAAGTTATATCTCCTTGACCAATAATAAAGTGATCCAGTAATCGAATATCAACCAATTCAAGCGCGGCCTCTAAACGTTGCGTGATTGCAATGTCAGACTGACTGGGATCAGCGCAGCCAGACGGGTGGTTATGGGCAACTATCATAGCGGCTGCGTTCTTCTGTAATGCTAACCTCAACACTTCACGAGGATGCACAGAAGCCGTATCTATAGTCCCATGAAAATGTTCCCGCAGGGCTTCTCCGATTTAGTTGGTTTTGCGGTTGGCCGGATGGATGGATAGAGTCGTCAGAGCGCCGGTACGCAAACAGATCGCTAATAATTCTGCATTAGAAAGAGCCTTTGCCCCCTGTATTAAAAGCTTCTCCCGCGGTCTTTGATGACGCGCCCATTGACGTATAGCCATAGTAAGTCCTTATTTATCACTGTAGAATTCCCTTTCAAAATGTTATCTTACATCCCAAACATCATACTGTCTGGACAATTAATGAACGGTCTATCAAACAAACGAATAATTGTTGGTATTACTGGCGGCATTGCTGCCTATAAAAGTGCCGAAATTGTTAGGCGCCTTCAAGATTCTGGTGCGGAGATTCGCGTGGTGATGACTCCAGGGGCTGAGGAATTTGTTCGTCCACTAACGATGCAGGCACTCTCAGGTCACCCCGTGCATACCGGATTACTTGACGAAACGGCCGAGGCTGGCATGGGTCATATCGAGTTAGCCCGTTGGGCGGACCTGCTATTAATCGCACCAGCAACTGCTGACTTCGTTGCCAACATGGTTCACGGTAGAGCCGATAGCTTGCTGGGGGCTATTTATTTAGCGACGCCCGCCATCACTGCGGTAGCGCCAGCAATGAATCAAGCTATGTGGGGTCACCCCGCTACGCTAGCTAATATAGCCATCTTACAGCAAAGGGGTGTCGTTACGGTTGGTCCTGATGAGGGGTCTCAGGCATGTGGAGACGTTGGTCCTGGTCGAATGGAGCCACCAAACAGTATTGTAGAGCAGGCGGCGAGCTTCTTTAGTAATCGTCTACTAGAAGGCAAGCGTGTCGTTATTACCGCTGGTCCTACTCGAGAGGCGCTCGATCCAGTTCGCTATATCAGCAATCATAGCTCAGGAAAGATGGGCTATGCTTTAGCCGCTGCGGCTGTAGATGCCGGTGCCAAGGTCACTCTTGTGTCTGGGCCAGTGGCTATGCCTGCCCCAGAAAGGTGCCAATTAATTTCGGTGGTGTCTGCTGAGCAGATGCTAGAAGCGGCAATGTCGGCTAGTGCGGGTGCTGAGTTTTTTATTGCGACAGCGGCTGTGGCTGATTATCGAGCAGCTACAATCGCAGAGCAAAAAATTAAAAAACAGGGCGATACTATGTCTATTATGCTCACTAAAAATACTGATATCGTAAGCGCCGTATCCATTGCTTACCCTGGTTGTTATGTTGTTGGTTTTGCCGCGGAAACGTCTGATGTCCAACAGTACGCAAAAGATAAACTACAAAGTAAGAATCTAGATGCGATCATTGCTAATGATATTTCTCGCTCTGATATTGGGTTTAATAGCGACGAAAACGAAGTGCACTGGATCGATGCTGAATCATCGACCTTGTTTGACAAGAGAAGTAAAACTCAGTTAGCCAGAGACCTTATTGCACATATGGCTACCAGCTGCAGCATGCAGGATTAATCGACCCTAACATTAGATTATTTACTATGGATTTAAATCTCTCTGAGAGCGACAAAAGGCAAAATGGACTATTCCATGAGAATGAGTTCTTAGCATCTGCGTCCGTATTTCGCGAGTATGATATTCGCGGTTTAGCGGGCAGTGAAATCACCGATGGGTTTGCCAAATGTCTTGGCGTGACTTTGGGTGAACTCGCTTTGAGTCGAAATCAGCAAACGTTTTTTGTCGGCCGCGATGCTCGGCTAACCTCACCATCACTAGCAGAATCATTATGTACTGGTTTGAAATCTGCAGGCTGTAATGTACTCAATCTTGGCGAAGTGACCACGCCTATATTGAATTTCGCGATTGATCAAGACCTTACCTGTAAAAGTGGTGTGATGGTGACAGCGAGCCATAACGCTGCTGATTACAACGGTTTTAAAATGATCATTGGAGGAGAGGTTATTTCTGGCCAAGAATTGCAGAGATTAAAGTCAACTCTCAAGCCTAACGGTTTTCCTTCTAAGGCCTCATCACCGCAGATTACTAAGGATATTATTCCTCAATATTCTCAACATATCGTTGGTGATAGCTGCATCGATCGCCCGTTTAATCTAGTAGTCGACGCTGGAAACTCAGTGGCTGGACCTATTGCTGTGAGTCTATTTAAGAGACTTGGCTGTTCAGTAGAGCCACTTTATTGTGATGTCGACGGCAGCTTTCCCAATCACGAGCCCAATCCATCTGACGCAAAAAATCTGCAGGATCTTATAGCTAAAGTGATCTCGACTGGCTCCGACCTGGGTTTTGCTTTCGATGGCGACGGCGATCGATTAGTCGTTATTTCTGCAAGTGGATCTATTGTCTGGCCTGATAGATTAACGATGATTTTTGCAAGAGACTTGCTCGAAAAAACACCCGGCGGCGGCGTCGTTTTTGATGTTAAAAGTACCATGCGACTAAAAGAGCTCATCATTGAGTGCAAGGGCTTGCCGACTATTTGTAAAACCGGCCATTCCCATATTCGAAAGGCAGTACGGGATCAAAATGCACTAATCGGAGGAGAATTTAGCGGTCACATTTTTTTCAATGATCGTTGGGGTGGGTTTGATGACGGTTTATATGCAGGAATGCGTCTCTTAGAAATTCTCTGCCAGAAGCACAATGGTCGTATTAAAACCCTCGACGAGATAGTCTCTGAGTTTAAGCCTAGTAGCTACAGCCCAGAGATTTTAATTCCAGTCGCTGATGAAAAAAAGTTTCTCTTGATGGATAGCCTGCAGACTAACTGCGTATTTGATGGCGGAAAAATAATCAGACTGGACGGTATGCGCGTGGAATACTCTGGGGGCTGGGGCCTTATCCGGGCATCTAACACGACCCCCAATTTAACTCTGCGTTTTGAAGCGGACGATGATATTCAACTGGCAGCAATAAAAGCCCGCTTTAGAAAAGAATTAAACCCTTTTATTAATCAACTAGAAGATTATATTTAATTATGTCACTTAGTCGTAAAGAAGCAGCCACTACCGCTCAGGTTATTTCAAGAGCACTTCCCTATATCCAGCGCTTTGCAGGTAAAACCGTGGTCGTTAAATACGGTGGAAATGCAATGGTGGACGAAAGTCTTAAGCAGAGTTTTGCTCGAGACATTGTTCTGATGAAAGCAGTAGGTATCAATCCCGTCGTTGTTCATGGTGGAGGCCCTCAGATTGGAGAGCTACTCGAGCGTCTATCGATTAAATCAGAGTTTGTCGACGGTATGAGGGTAACTGACAGTAAAACTATGGACGTTGTGGAAATGGTCCTTGGTGCCACCATCAATAAAGAGATTGTCAATTTGATCGGTAATGCTGGCGGCCGGGCATTTGGTGTAACAGGAAAAGACGGGCAGTTAATCAGGGCTAAAAAGCTGGTTGTATCTCATCAAACACCTGAAATGTCGGTGCCAGAAATTATTGATATTGGCCATGTTGGTGAGGTTGAGTCAATAAACAAATCGGTCATCGACATGCTTGTGCAAAGTGGTTTTATCCCCGTTATAGCCCCCATTGGAGTTGGTAAGGATGGCTCATCCTTTAATATTAATGCCGACTTAGTAGCAGGCAAAGTGGCTGAGGTACTTGAAGCTGAAAAACTTATACTATTAACCAATGTAGAGGGTTTACAAGACAAAGAGGGCGGCATTCTTACGGGCCTGACCGTTGAACGGGTAGACGATTTAATTGCCGATGGCACGATTTATGGCGGTATGCTGCCAAAAATTCGCTGCGCGCTTGATGCCGTTAAATCAGGCGTCTCTTGTGCTCATATAATCGACGGGCGGGTTGAGCACGCGGTGATGCTAGAGATTTTCACCGATGAAGGTGTAGGGACTTTAATCACTAATCAAGAATTAACAGGAGTACTCTAATGGCAGGTAAAAAAGGCACTCGAGCCCAAGAAATTTTACAAGCGTTAGCGCGTATGCTTGAAACATCTAAGGGCCGCATCACCACCGCTGCTCTGGCTGCTGAACTAGGTATTTCAGAAGCTGCGCTGTATCGGCACTTCCCCAGCAAAACACGAATGTATGAGAGTTTAATCGACTTTATTGAAGAGACCATCTTTGGTCGAGTGAGGTCTATTGTCAGCGAAGAACCTGATGCTGTTAATCAGTGCTATCGTATTCTTAGCTTAGTCATCGCATTCTGTCAGAAAAACCCTGGCATCACGCGGATCCTTAATGGAGATGCATTGGCGATTGAAAGCGAAAAATTACACGGCCGTGTCGCCCAGTTTTTCGATCGCCTTGAGTCACAGCTAAAACAGGCTCTGCGTGAAGCAGAAGTACGCGATGGCTTGAAATTAAATGTACCCGTTTCTGTAGCTGCGAATCTAATGCTGGTGACTGTAGAAGGTAAAATTAGCCAGTATGTTAGAAGTGATTTTGCCACCTCGCCCAACCAGCATTGGGCAGAACAATGGCAGTTACTAACGGCAGGTATATTTGAGTCTTAGTCGTCACGTTTGATGACTACGGCGTGACCGTTTAGATTATGCCGTAGGTTGAACGATAGATTTTAATGGCCGTTATAAGTTCCGCCATATCTTCTTTATCCTCCAAATAAGCCAAAATATCATTTATGTCAATAATGCTAATCACTGGAATTGAGAACTGTTGTTCTACTTCTTGAATCGCTGACTGCTCCGTCTTTCCCCGCTCTTTACGATCTAACCCGATCACTACGCCAGCTGCATCAGCGCCGGCACTTTTAACCATAGTCATTACCTCTCGAATGGCAGTTCCAGCTGTAATTACGTCATCAATAATGAGGACCTTCCCTTCTAGGGGCGCCCCAACCAATGTGCCACCTTCGCCATGAGACTTAGCCTCTTTACGATTAAAACAGTAGGGGACATCGATACCATAATGGTCTGCCAATGCCATAGAAGTAGCTGCCGCAAGAGTAATTCCTTTGTAGGCAGGACCAAACAAAACATCAAACTGTACCCCAGACTCAACAATAGCCGCCGCATAACAGTGTCCCAAAGCTGAAAGTCCCTTCCCTGAGCAGAATTCACCCGCATTAAAAAAATGCGGTGAAACACGTCCAGATTTCAACGTGAATTCGCCAAACGTGAGCGCGCCACTGTCGAGAGCGTTGTCGATAAATTGGGTTTTATAATTTTTGTCCACAGTCATAAGTCTAATCCGATTACTGGGCCAGCGCCATCTGCTGCACTCGCACCAAATCTGCTATCCCTTTTTTTGCCAAATCTAACATGGTCGTTAACTCTTCACCACTGAAAGGTGCCGCTTCAGCTGTGCCCTGTACCTCAATAAAGCCGCCCTCACTGTTCATCACCACATTCATGTCAGTTTCAGCATTGGAATCCTCAGCATAGTCCAGATCCAGTACTGCTTCACCTTTATAAACCCCTACTGACACGGAAGCTATCATAGAAACTAAAGGATCACCCATGATTCGCTTGCTTCGCTGTAAATGGCGAATAGCGTCAACCAGAGCCACACAGGCCCCTGTAATTGATGCTGTTCGAGTGCCACCATCAGCCTGAATAACATCACAATCGATATTAATCGTGTTCTCACCCAATTCTTTTAAGTCAACCGCCGCTCGAAGAGAGCGACCAATTAATCGCTGAATCTCCTGGGTGCGCCCACTTTGCTTGCCTCGGGCCGCTTCACGACCCATCCGGCTATTAGTTGAGCGAGGCAACATACCATATTCAGCGGTTACCCAGCCTTCGCCTTTCCCTTTTAAGAATCTAGGAACCCCTGGTTCTACACTGGCGGTACAGATCACCTTGGTGTTTCCAAACTCAACCAATACCGATCCTTCGGCGTGGCAGGTGAAATCGCGAGTAATCTTTACTTGTCGCAGCTGTTCAGGTCTTCGGCCACTGGGTCTGGTCATAATATGGTTCCTAGAAAGTGTTGGTGAATAAAATCTGGCGGAATTGTAGCAAATCTAACACCCGCGTGGCCGCCTTTGTTACCATGCAACCAATAATTTAAATCATTTGGAGATAATATGCCTCGAAGCATGACGGCATTTGCCAGAAACACCGCAGATTTTCCCTGGGGCTCAGTCACCTGTGAGCTGCGCTCTGTCAATCATCGGTTTTTAGAGACCGGCTTTAGACTGCCAGAGACATTACGTCACGTTGAAATGGCGTTGCGCGAAATAGCGCGTAAAAAGCTTTCCCGAGGCAAGGTGGACTGTTCTATACAGTTAGTATTTAACAGCACTGACGCCACAGTTAACGCCGATCTTACATTGGCCAAACAATACATTGAAATTGCTCAGCAGCTCGCCACCCAAATAGATAACCCTGCAGAGATCTCCCCTCTGGATATCATGCGCTGGCCGGGTGTCTTGAAAGATCAAGATATTGAATCTGAGCATCTCCAAGCAGCGGCAATTGAGACCTTCAAGACAACTGTTGCCCAGCTACTCGAAGGCCGGCAACGCGAGGGAGACAAGCTTGCAGATATGATTGAACAGCGACTTGTAGGCATTCAGAAACAAACCGCAATAGTCAGAAAAAATTTGCCGGACATTCTTTCTCATCAGCGCACGCGACTTGAAGAAAAAATGGTGGATATGAAAACTCAACTCGACGAAGGTCGTTTAGAGCAAGAGATGGTCATTATTGCCAATCGTTCTGACGTAGATGAAGAACTAGACAGGTTAGAAGTGCATATTACAGAAATTCGCCGCGTCCTGCAGAGCTCAGACTCTATTGGCCGTCGGCTAGATTTTTTAATGCAAGAATTGAATCGCGAAGCCAACACTCTTGGCTCCAAGTCCATTGCAGGTGCAACGACTCAAGCGTCAGTGGAACTAAAAGTTCTCATCGAACAAATGCGCGAGCAGATTCAAAATCTTGAGTAGAACTGATTACCTTTGTGTTCGTGACATTATTCACTATGGAGAAGACAGTTTTTCTATATATCCATGCTCTACCATGCAGTCTGAATAACCAAGGTTAGGCAGTATCGCGCCTTCTCGCCATTCTTGATCGGCCGCATTTCGACATAGGGTATCAACTTGCTGCTGAACTTCTCCAGGCTTCAGTGCTTTGTGCGCACAGCCAGCCGCTAACAAAAGGAGAGCACCCACAGACAAGGCCGCGATCTTTTTCATGATATATCCCTCTTCTTTAGCTAAGCCCGCGGCGGTCACTGGTAGCTTAGATCTTCCGGGAGATCATAACATCAGCTGTTACATTAAATTAGAAAAGTCCTTAACTACATATTGACCATCGGCTTCGGCTACCACTTTACCCGTAGTGTCTTTGATCACGATGTGAAGCGTATAGGAAAAGCGACCCGTAGATTCCAATGCCGTTTTCATGGTCAAGGCATCAGCGGGACTAAATTCCGTCTCAGCAGTAATATCAGTCATTGCCGGACGTAAGAACGTAATATTGAGCCCAGCAATCACTGGCTGATACTTGGGGTCATCAAGATTGTGTGTAGCAATCAAACCACCCAAATATTCAGCGGTCATCCACATTGGGCCGGCATGGAATATGTTCACATGGTTTTTTGTGTTGTCATTTAGAGGCGTGCGAGACCGGTATATCCCACCTTCGATACTTTCAACCTGCAAATCTAAGAAGGTATATATAGGACAGGCGTCACGAGCTGCCTGCTGGTAATGTTGTTTTAAATCCATAGCCTTTTCTCGCTGCTTTTAGAGTGGATGGATGCTAAAAATAGCGATTAAGCTTACCCTAAACTTAACATCCATTATTCAATCAAGATAAACTGCCCTATTGTTGAGGGCAAGAATAAATCACTACAGCGCTCACTGAAAGTCCAACAGCTCAAATCTATGCTTTTTGTGGCCGTCGGCTAAGATTGATTGGCAATCCATCAGTAGGCTTCGAGATTGGTGACTGCTGCACAGGCATTTCATACCCCTTGGGCACAGTCCATCGGTAATTTTTTAACATTTCAAACATCACGAGCTTAATTTGCATCTCGGCAAAATGAAGCCCGATACACATATGCGCACCACCACTAAAGGGAATCCAACTGTACGCGTTACGCTTATGTTCCTTGCGCTCGTCACTAAAGCGTAATGGGTCAAAATGTTTGGGACTATCCCAGTAGTCCTTTGAATGATGAGTGTGTATAGGATAAGTCACCACTAAGGCTTTAGCTGGCACCATATGTCCGTCAAACTCAAAAGCTTTGTTGCTGAATTTGGGTAATGTTGAAAGCGGAGGGTATAGCCTGAGCGCCTCTTTCATTACCCAACCCGTCTCAACCATTTTACTCAGATCATTAGATGACAATGTCTCAACGCCCAAACTCTCGACCTCGGACCATAACCGTTCTTGCCATTCGGGGTTCTTGGCTAAAGCATAGGTCATACTCGTCAGAGCACTCGTCGTTGTATCATGGGCCGCCATCATCAGAAAGTTAATGTGATCTACGATTTCTTGATCAGTGTAGCCTTTGCCGTCTTCATCTGTCGCACGAGACAATAACGAAAACAAATCTTGATTATCTCCTGCTCGCTTTTCTGGAATCATCGGCAAAAAGAAATCACACATTGATTGTCGGGCTCGTATACCCCGCCACAGCAATGTTCCGGGCAACGCTATGGGCATGCGCCACATAGCAGCTGCAACGGTGGATTCAAAATATTGGTTAATTTTTGTCGCTTCTGCGCCGAGGTTCATTCCCAAAAATACCGTAGCAGCCAAGTCCAAGGTCATTTGCTTGATAATAGGATAAGCCTGCACTTTTTCAGGCTTCGCCTCAGGCAACCAACTCACAACGCTTTGCGCTATCTGGGGCGCCATTTGTTTGAAGTAGCCTTGCATCGCCTGACTTTTAAACCCTACTTGCATAAGTCTGCGATGATAACGATGGTCATCACCATCGCGAAGCATTAATCCATTGGGGAAAACCCGCCCAATAATTTGATCCCACGCTTTTTTGTTGGATAGTACCTGTCCCGGATTTAATAAACTTAAACGATTTGCATCAGCACCAAACAGATGGACCACATTCATTTTTCCCACTCTGTGTAGGACAACATTTCCATATTTCTGCTGTAAGTACTGAGTGTGCTTAAGAGGATCAGCATAACTCAACTTTACCAGTCGCCAAGACTCTAGAAAACTGACTTTTATGGGTAATAATACTTTTGGGGCAGCCTGAGTGTCCAACCTAAATAACCTCACTTATCTTTCTATTTCATTTAAGACTTCGATTACTCAGGATAAATCGAATCTACTGGAACACCTAAATATTTCGCCAATCTCTGCATATTAGATAGCCTTGGAGTTTCTACAGTGCCTTTAGCTACCCTGTTTAGAAAAGACTGAGATACCTCGGCCTCTCTAGCTAGCATTGATTGGCTAAAGTTTCGGGTCGTTATTATTCGCCCTAGCGGGGTGTTATGAGGAGGTGTCTTCAGCATTCTAAAATCCATCCTTTTATAGTGTAATTAACACAATAAGCAGCGCCAATTCATAGTGTTTATCACTACAAGTGGTAAAAAACTGCTTATTTAACATAATAAAAGTGTAGAATTTCTTGCGAAGAAAAGATGCAATGATGCCTTCTATAGAGACTTATTTTACACATGATGGTAACCCAAATTAAATAACTAGATAACTAGATAGTGAAGTGCTGCACATTTGGGTAGCCCAACAAGATAATCAGAGTGAGCATGTTGAGATCAACGTATTTGGGTGTTTACCCTATTCTTTTGACCATCGCCCTATGCAGCTCTGCGGCCGTTGCATTCGGCGTGGATGCTCATAAAATCGTTACTCAAATCACCGAAAATCACCTAACAGAAACTACTAAACAATTGATTACTCAGCTTACCGGAGGTGCCGATTTAATCAATATAGTACTGTGGCCAGATCGCATTCGCTACACTCCTGGCTACCAAAAATCAGCACAATGGCATTATATTAATATCGCAGATGATCAGCGCCTTGATGACCT
>Ga0209279_10000050_pt1 | contig 81650 bp, 75 predicted proteins | sample CoawatmetaG00DNA_3_FD_187508 | JGI IMG/M metagenome (GOLD analysis project Ga0209279, IMG submission 187508) | Marine microbial communities from the West Antarctic Peninsula - Coastal water metaG006-DNA (SPAdes) (version 2) | ecosystem: Environmental > Aquatic > Marine > Coastal ...
CACATGCTAGCAAGTGCTGGAAGATAACAGGACTATAAACCGCGCTGGTAAACTCGCTGTGCTGCGGCTACTCCACTACCTAAATCAATGTCATACCCTAGGTCTACCATGGTCATCTCTGCAGCTGCGATGCCAGATAAAGCCATAACATCGGTCATCGCTCCTAAATGGCCAATGCGAAATAGCTTACCCGCCATTTTTCCTAAGCCGCCGCCAAAAGATACACCGTAGGCTTCATAAGCGTGTTGAGTAACTAAGTTGGCATCTTTGCCTTCAGGCACCATGATGGCTGTAACCGTATCAGAATATAGCTCAGGATTTTTGGCGCATAACTCAAGACCCCAAGCATTGACTGCAGCTCTGATGCCCTGTGCTATACGATGATGGCGTGCATTAACGTTATCCATACCTTCGTTCAATAACAGTTCAACACTGGCCTTTAAACCACTGAACAGTTGCAAAGGTGGAGTGTAAGGGTAACTGCCAATCTTATTAGCGTTGGCCATGTCGTTAAAGTCGAAGAAACAGCGAGGCAGGGTTGCAGTTTGGGTTGCTGCCATAGCCTTAGGGCTCACTCCCACTATGGCAAGACCAGTATTTAACATGAAGCCTTTCTGAGCACCTGTGATGGCTACATCTACTCCCCAAGCATCCATTTGAAAGTCCATGCTGGCCAGTGAACTTACTGCATCGACCATTAACAAGGCATTGTGGTTGGCCTCATCAATGGCCTTGCGCACCCCATGCACGTCACTTTTGACCGCGGTCGCTGTCTCGTTGTGGGTGACCAGTACCGCTTTAATCTCACCTTGCTGATCAGCTTTTAAGCGCCGCGCGAATTCTTCAACCGGCGCTCCAGTACCCCATTCACAATCTACCACTTCAACATCTAAGCCAAAACGCTGACAAAGATCAATCCAACGTTGGCTAAACATGCCATAGCAAGCAATGAGTACCTTGTCACCAGCACATAGAGTGTTGCTAATCGCGCCTTCCCAACCTCCGGTGCCAGTCGCAGAAAATAATAATACCTGACCTGTTTCTGTTTTAAATATTTTCTTCAGGTCGTTAAGTAAAGGCACATAGTCATCTGCAAAATCGGCAGCACGATGGTCAAAATTACTGACTGACATGGCCACTTTTAAAACATCGGGTGTGTTAGTGGGCCCTGGGATGAAGATAGGATTCTGATGGCGCATGAAAAAGACCTTTATTAAATTTATTTAAGACTTATTTTGAAGTCAAAACGACTATTAAACAATTTTATTGGAAAATTATTCCATAAGGCTTTAAAATAAATAAATAATTGAAAAATATAGAGTTATAATATTTCATAATTAATAATAAATTAGCTATGGAAAATAAATTTATCCATGTTGACTGTGGTTTACCATTATATTTTACGGTAGCGAAGCTAAAGCTTGGTGATATCTCAAGCATACAAATGATACGGTTTAATAGGAGACTGGCATGAATGACGTTAAACGGGGTCGAGGTCGACCAAGGTCTGTGGTGCCTGATGCCAATGTGTCAACAGTGCAGGCCTTAGAGCGAGGCATATTGTTACTCCAAGCCTTAGCCCAGCATAATGCTGTTAGTTTAAGTGACTTGGCGCTACAGGTGGGTATGCCTGCCTCCAGTGCCCATCGCCTGTTGATGACACTGCAACAGCATGACTTTGTAGACTTTGATGAGAGTACTCAACTATGGCACGTGGGTCTTGAGGCTTTTCGCGTAGGCAGCGCTTATCTGTCCAGAACCAATCTGTTGGAAGCTGCGCGTGGGCCTTTAAGAGACCTTATGGAAATTACCGGTGAGACTGCAAACTTGGCAGTGATGGACAATGCTGAAGTCGTGTTTGTCGCACAGGTAGAGACCACGAATCCAATTCGAGCTTTCTTCAGTGCAGGGACGCGGGCTTTAATGCACTCCTCTGGCATTGGGAAGGCCTTATTAGCACAAATGCCCAGACGTAGATTAGAGGCCTTGCTCCAGAGTGCTGGCTTGCCCAAATATACCCCCAAAACCTTGTCAACACCTGCCGAACTTTATACAGATTTAGCAGACACCGCTAAACGGGGTTGGTCTTATGACCAAGAAGAACGCTATGAAGGTATGAGTTGCGTGGGCGCAGCAATCCGCAATGCCCACGGTGACTTAGTAGGTGGCATTTCTGTATCAGGGCCGAGTGTGCGTTTTGATCCTCTACAAGTCGCAGTAATTGGGCTTAAAGTTAAAGCTGCTGCAGATTTAGTGACGTTAACCTTAGGTGGCAAGGTATTGTGAAAAACTTCATATCCCTAATTATTACGGTATTATTTTCTCAATAAAGGCTTTAATTACCGGTACTAACTTGGCTTCTTTTAAACACACTAAATGTTCGATTACCTTCAGCTTGGTGTTGCGTATATTTACCGGCTGTATACGCTGATCTAAAGTTAGCTCACCAGCCTGTATAATGCCTACGCCCAACCCCAATGCAACTGCTTCTCGTAAGCCTTCACTACTACCGATTTCCAGTACCTGCTGGCTGATAATATTTTGACGGCGTAATTCTTGTTCAAACAAGGAGCGCGTGTAAGAACCTGTTTCTCGAATAATGAGTCGCTGATCTTCTATCTCCCTCAGAGCCACATTTCGGCGCTTCGCCCATGGGTGGACTGTACTAACGAAAAAAATAATTTCATCTTGACGAAAAGGAGTGGATATCAAGCGTTCATGATGACTTGGCTCAGGCATAATACCTATATCAAAGTGGCCTTCAATAAGCTGTTGGGAGACCCATTGCGTATTGCCAAAATCTATCGCTACTTTAATACTAGGGTGTTGGCTTGCGAAGTCTTTAACCAAAGGCATAATTAAAAACGGACTGTCAGCGGCAATGCGAAGGTGCCCACTTAACATGCCACGAGAACTAGACAGTAACTGTTCCATTTCAACTTCTGTTGCATGTTGTTTTCGAGTCATTTCTAATAACGCCCGGCCCATAGCCGTCACAATAACACCCCGTCCATGGCGCTTGAATAACTTAACACCATAACGGTCTTCTAAACCTCTGACATGATCTGACAGGGTAGGTTGGGTGAGATTCAGGCTGGCCGCTGCTTTAGTAAAGCTGCCCTGCATAGCAACTGCATGAAAGGCCTTTAAATGTGAATGATTAATAGATAATTCCTATATCTAATATACAAAATATCGACTTGATCTTTATATTGCCTATGTTTTACACTTTTGTGAATACTTAAGAAAGTGTTTTATTAAATTCTTGATAAGAAACTTATACTACTAATATTTCAACACCAAAAGAAGGACTTATGACAGGGAAACAAGATATTAAAGTAAATGGGCGGTCCTATAAATGGCCAGATAGGCCAGTAGTAGCCGTTTGTATTGATGGCTCTGAACCCGCTTACATTGAGGAAGCAGTGAAGGCAGGAATGATGCCTTGGACTGAGAAAATTATTAATGGGCAAGGGTCTGATCTACGTTGTGATTGTGTGGTACCAAGCTTTACCAACCCCAACAACATGTCAATTGCAACGGGCGTGGAACCTTCGATACATGGCATTTGTGGCAACTTTTATTACGATGCAGAAAATGATCGCGAAGTGATGATGAACGAACCACACTTGCTGCGTGTAGGGACCTTGTTTAGTGCCTTTCAGGAGGCAGGAGCCAAAGTTGTTATCGTTACGGCTAAAGATAAACTGCGCAAAATGCTGGGCCATGGTCTCACCTTTGGTGATGGCTCTGGCGTGTGTTTTTCGTCGGAAAAAGCGGATGTGGCTAGTCTTTCTGAGCACGGTATTGAAGGAGTCGTCGACCTTGTTGGCAAGGAAGTGCCCTCAGTTTACAGCGCTGAACTTTCTGAGTTTATTTTTGCTGCGGGTGTGAAACTAATGGACACCATGCGTCCAGACATTATGTACTTGTCAACCACGGACTATATTCAGCACAAGTTTGCCCCAGGCAGCGATGGTGCTAATGAGTTTTATGCCATGATGGATGGTTATTTTGCTCAATTAGAAGATTTAGGTGCTCGTATTGCCCTCACAGCGGATCATGGCATGAATCTTAAACATGACGTCGATGGGGATCCTGATGTGATCTATTTGCAAACTGAGTTAGATGCGATGTTAGGCGTTAATGAAGCCCGAGTAATATTGCCAATTACTGATCCTTATGTAGTGCATCATGGCGCTTTAGGTTCCTTTGCTACGGTTTATATTAAGCCAGAACATAGGGCCAAGGTATCGGCCCACCTGCAGGCGATGGAAGGTATTGAAAGTGCCCTTGATAATGCAGCAGGGTGTGAGAAGTTTGGTTTACCTAGAGACCGCATGGGAGACTTAATTGTTGTCAGTAGCAAAAACAAGGTATTGGGCACTACCTCTGAGCGTCATGATCTATCTGGTTTAGATGTTCCTTTGCGATCCCATGGAGGTATTTCAGAACAATGCGTGCCTCTAATTGTGAGTCAAGCTGTGAGTGGCTTAGATGCTAACAAACGCCTGCGTAATTTTGATATATATAATGTTGTGCTTAACCATGCGCAAGGCTAGGAGCCAAAGAAAATGAATACGATTAATCGAGTTTTACCAGAAGTACGTCATGAACTCATGCGTATTGCGGGACAGAAAGTGGCTGGTGATACGGGTAAAACCCTCAATGTGCACTACCCCTATACCAACCAAGTAATTGGAACAGTGCCTAGAGCTAGTCGTGCTCAGGTCGCGGAAGCTTTTGCCATAGGAGCAGCTTATAAATCTAAACTGACACGTTACGAACGGCAACAAATATTATTCCGCACAGCTATAGCCCTTGATGGCAGGAAAGACGAAATTTCTGATCTAATTACGTTGGAAACTGGGCTGTGTAAAAAGGACTCTTTATATGAAGTAGGGCGGGCTTATGATGTGTTTATGCTTGCCGGACAAATGTGTATTCAGGATGATAGCCAAGTCTTTTCATGCGATCTTACCCCGCATGGCAAACAACGAAAAATATTCACTCTACGTCAGCCATTAAGGGTGATTTCTGCCATCACTCCTTTTAACCACCCACTCAATATGGTGGCGCACAAAATAGCTCCTGCTATTGCAACCAATAATTGTGTAGTTTGCAAGCCCACAGAATTAACCCCGCTAACGCCGCTGCTGTTAGCTGATATTCTGTATGAGGCAGGTTTGCCTGTGGAAATGTTATCGATGGTGACTGGTTTACCTGAGGACATTGGTGACGAGATGATCGCTAATGAACACATAGAACTGATTACCTTTACAGGAGGGGTTCCTGTTGGTAAACACATTGCGAAAAATGCAGGGTATAAGCGCCATGTGCTTGAATTAGGCGGTAATTCACCCTTGATTGTGATGGAAGATGCCGACCTAGATAAAGCGGCTGAATTAGCTGTAGCTGGGGCAACTAAAAACTCTGGCCAACGCTGCACAGCGGTCAAACGTATTATTTGTATCGACTCAGTGGCGGATGATTTTGTTGCATTATTAGTGCAAAAAGCCCGCAAGATAAAATATGGCGACCCCATGGATCCAGCTACGGATTTGGGTACAGTGATCAATGAAGCTTCAGCTAAGTTATTCCAGCAACGGGTGCATGATGCCATTGGACAAGGAGCTCAGCTGCTCTATGGCGATGACCGACAAGGCGCTTTATATTCACCTACGGTATTGGACAATGTTCCCTATACCTGTGAACTAGTGCAAGAAGAAACCTTTGGCCCACCCATTCCAGTGATTCGAGTTAAAGATATCGATGAGGCTATTGCCGTAGCTAATTCCACAGCCTTTGGTCTGTCAGACGGGGTTTGTACTAATCGTTGGGACTACATTCAACGGTTCATTGAGGAGCTTGACACAGGCACCGTGAATATTTGGGAAGTGCCAGGCTATCGCATAGAAATGTCACCTTTTGGTGGTATCAAAGATTCAGGCATGGGTTATAAAGAGGGTGTTATTGAAGCGATGAAGAGCTACACCAATTTAAAAACCTATTCACTCCCTTGGTGATTAACGCCTATACCCTTGCAAGACTGAGTCGGGAGGCTATTTATGCAAGCTAAAGATATTAACAAGATTGAAAATCCGTACTTGTTGTTAACCCCAGGGCCGCTCTCTACGACCCAGTCGGTGAAGCAAAAAATGCTACGAGATTGGTGTACTTGGGATAACGATTACAATCAAATTGTGCAGCAAATACGCAGTCAATTAGTAAGTCTAGCCACCTCTCAGTCAGGCTATACGGCCACTTTAATGCAGGGTAGTGGCACCTTCAGTGTGGAATCGACGATTGGCTCAGTCATCCCCGAAAACGGTAAATTGGTGGTGCTTGTTAATGGTGAGTATGGCCGTAGAATTGTTCAAATAGCTAATAAGTTGGGTATCAATACTATCGATATTGATAGTGGGGAGTTAGCTCCCCCTGATCCACAGGTGCTCTCGAAGTTGCTGCTGCAAGATGAGCAGATCACCCATGTAGCTATGGTTCACTGCGAAACGACAACAGGCATGCTTAATCCACTGACAGAGATTGGCGAAATTGCCCATAAACACAACAAGGTTTTCATTGTTGATGCTATGAGTAGTTTTGGAGGCACAGCCATTGACATGGCAGAGCTACACATTGATTTTTTGATCAGCAGCGCTAATAAATGTATCCAAGGCGTGCCTGGGTTTGGTTTTGTACTGGCCAAACATTCAAGTATGAATGCCATAGCTAATCGCTCTCGTTCTGTGAGTCTTGATTTATACGATCAATGGCGGTGTATGGAGGATAATCAAGGTAAGTGGCGTTTCACATCACCTACTCATGTGGTGCGGGCTTTTGCGGAGGCTTTGAAGGAACTTGAAGCGGAGGGGGGAGTAGGTGCTAGACAGCAGCGGTATTACGAAAACCAGCGTACTCTAGTTACGGGCATGCAGCGTTTGGGTTTTGAATGCTTACTGGATGCTAAATTACAATCATCTATTATAACCTCCTTTTATAGCCCTTCACATGCTGATTATAATTTTAAAAGGTTGTATGACCTACTCAAGCTCAAGGGATTTGTGATCTATCCGGGCAAGGTCTCAAAAGCAGACTGTTTTCGCATAGGGACCATAGGAGACGTTTGGCCAAGTGATTTAGATAAATTTATTGAGGCAATAAAAACTGCTATGTATTGGAAAGATGATTAGTGTAAATCACCCGTGTTTTTATTTATTTCCAATTGCAGTTTTGTATTCGTTCAATTAAGGTAAGGTAAGGTAAGGTAAGGTAAGGATAGGTAAAGGTTATAGATAACTTAGAGAGTTACGATTAATTCGCACAAAAATTATCAATAAGTTAGCCACTGCAGCGATATTGAAACGAGGTTAATGCTTTGGTAGTTTGTTAACAATTTCCCATTGCGAATTCATATTACTGTAACATTAATCTGGTAAATTGATGTTGCTATAGAAGGATCTATGAATACCAAGTTTAACTGTAAGATAGTACTTTAAAACAAAAATAAGTAGAGGAATAACTATGAAGAATTTTATTTACCCTGCAGCTAGCATCCTTGCCTTGGTGGTGAGTGGTGTTGCAACTGCGGCAAGTTGCCCGCCTGCCACAGTGGCTGACCCTATGGGTGTTGGCCAAGGTGCTTTCCCACAGCAATATGAATTAGCTGAATTTGAGTCTATCGGCAATTGTAGTGTGACGCTTAATGGTAACCCACAAGCTGCCGCACTCAATGCTACTATTAGAGGTAATAAAGCGTTACCTTCGCTATCTCAGCGCATTCCTTCAGAACCACTGGTAGTCGCCCCTTACGATTCCATCGGCTCTTACGGTGGAACGTTAGATGCCCTGTCAAACGCAACAGAATCAGGCACCTCTGATTTTATGTCAACCCGCCATGTTAACCTGCTAAGATATTCTGACGATTTGACAACCATCGTTCCGATGATTGCCAAAGGTTGGGAATGGAACGATGATTTCACACAGTTGACGTTCTTTTTGCGCAAAGGTCATAAGTGGTCAGACGGAGCACCGTTTACTGCTCATGACGTAAAATTCTGGTATGACAACCTAGCCACGGACACTAATGTTCGTGAAAAGCCGAAGGATTACGTTCTTGTTGGTGGCGAAGTAATGAACCTTGTTGTGCTTAATCCCACAACAATTCAGTTCAACCTTCCAAGCCCAAAACCTGGTCTACTATCGCACTTTGCCAACCATTATGCGCAGGGCTTCCAGCCTAAGCATTTCCTGGGTCAGTTCCATCCGGACGTAAACCCTGGTGCGGATGCGCTAGCGAAGTCCCTAGGCTTTGAAAATGGTTATGCTGTGATCAAGAGTTACTATGGTAACTCTGATTGGATGGATACCCCATCTCCACTGCTGTCTGCGCCTGAACAAGTGGCAGGAATGCCCGCAGATACAATGCCAACCTTAGAGAGCCATATTATCACTCGAGAAAATACGGAAGGGCGCCATTTAGTTGCTAATCCTTATTATTTCCAGATTGATACTGCGGGTAACCAGCTGCCATACATCAATGAACAGGACGAGTTGTATGTGGGTGAGCGGGAAGTTCGTCTTCTAAAGTTAGTAAACTCAGAAGTTGACTACAAGTCTCAGTCGCTGAACCTAGATTACGCACCATTACTCCTTGAAAATCAGGAAAAGGGTGATTTCACAGTTGAGCTAAGGCCTGAGATTGCCATGAGTACCTTCTCGTTCAATGTGACGTCGGACAATATGGAGAAACGTAAGGTGTTTGGTGATTTGCGTTTCCGTCAAGCGATGTCAGTAGCAATGAATCGTGCGGAGATCAATGAAGTGGTCTACTTCGGTCTTGGTACACCTCAGCAGTACACTGCATTCGCACCTTCACCTAGCTTTATTAGTAAAGAAATGGAGCAATCATACGCACAGTATGATCCAGATATGGCTAATGCTTTGCTAGATGAAATGGGAATGCTAGATGTAGATGGCGATGGAATGCGTGAATTACCAAACGGTGATCCTTTGGTATTAAATATGCAGATTGCTACGCAAGGTGGATCTCTCAAGCTAGTTGAGGTGACGGGACAAAACTGGCGCGACGTTGGTATCAACAACACTGTTAAGGAAGTGACAACGGACGAGTATCGTTCTGCACAATCTTCTAACAGCCTCGATGTTACCTACTACGCGAAGGGTCAGCCTCTTGCTGTTATACTGGGTATTTCAGAGCTGTTTCAACCTCCGTTTGACAACTACTTTAACCACACATCAGGTATGTTGTGGGGACAGTATGTCGATACCAATGGAGCTGAAGGTGTGAAACCACCTCAGTGGGTCTACGACTCTATGGACGGCATCAATGCCTTCCAATCTGCCATTGCTGGCTCTGACGAGTCTAACAAAATTGGTGAAGCTCTTGTTAAAACGGTGGTTGATAACCTCTTGTTCATTGGCACTGTGAAAGCTGTTGCGCCAATTTATCGCACCAACAAACTGCAGAACTTTGCTGACTTTAAAACTCAGTCTTATGCGTACTACCGGACCTATCCGTACCGTGCGTCACAGTGGTGGTTGGACGAGTAAACCAATTACTCTGAAACGACAAATCCGCGGGCAGTATTGACTGTCTGCGGATTTTTAATGGGCTAAAATAGCCCGAACCAATTCTCTGTGGATATATTCCAACATGCTGCAGTTCTCTAAATTTTTTGCCATCAGAGCTATGTTAGCGATCCTCACCCTAGTGATGGTTTCGTTTATCGTTTTTACTCTGATGGAGCTTGTTCCAGCCGATTGTGCCGAGCGGTATGTGGCATTTAAGAACTCTCAAGGATCCGTGATTACGCCGGAAGACATCCAAGTAGAACGTGTTCGCCTAGGTTTAGACCAACCCTATATTCAGCGCTGGGGCTCATGGATTATCAACGCCTTTCAAGGCGAATTTGGCGACAGCTGCATACTTCGCGTCGATATCGCCCAACTTTTGGGGCAAAAGTTTTGGCTAAGTCTTGGGCTTTGCTTATCTGCTCTGCTGCTCGCTTACCTTATTGCGATTCCTGTTGGGATAATTGCAGCAACGTCTAAAAATGCGGTTTTGAATAACTCCTTACGCCTGGTGAGTTACCTGGGTTTGGCATTACCTAACTTTTTGTTGGCCTTGATGATTATGTTGTTCTCTACAGTCTACTTTGGCGACAGTTTGACGGGCCTATTTTCGAAGGAATACCGTGATGCTGCTTGGTCTACAGATCGTGTGTTGGACTTTTTAGGCCATGCTTGGCTGCCCATCTTTATCCTTGGCTGGTCGGCGACAGCATTTGCAATCCAAACGGTGCGGGCCCTAATGTCAGATGAAATAGGGAAGCTCTATGTGACTGCAGCATCAGCCCGAGGCGTCTCTGGTAGCCGTTTATTAATGCGTTATCCAGCACGACATGCGCTTAGCCCTATTATCAACTCAGTAGGGTTTGATCTTAATCGTATATTTAATGAGTTGCCCATTGTTGCACTCATTTTAACCCTAACGGAGGCCGGCTCTTTGTTAATTGAGGCTCTGGCTCGTTCAAACGACCAACAACTTGCTGGGGCTATCATTTTTATGCTTACGGCCAGTATTGTGGCGCTTAACTTTGTGACTGACATTATTCTTGCGCTGACTGATCCGCGCATTCGCCGCAGCATTGTAGGGTAACGGATATGAGCAATATTACAGATACATCCCCGGCTGCAGATCAAAAACTCAAAGAAGCCTATTTTACCGCTTCTCAAGGGCAGCTGATATGGCAGAGGTTTAAACGAAATAAATCAGCTTTGGCAGGTGCCTGGGTTCTCATCATACTCATACTCTCTGGTATATTTTCTCCTTTTTTGACACCTTATGATGCTTCGATCGCAGGGCGTGATAAGGACTATTTAAACGGTGCACCTCAGGTGCCCTCTTTTTGTGACGATAATGGTTGTTCTTTGCGGCCGTTTATTTACACCTATGAGCGGACTCGCTCATTCAAAACTAACTTTCGCTGGGTGAGTGAGGAAAAAACAGGCCTAGAGGATCGTCGTTATGTGACCTTCTTCAGTAAGGGTATGGAATACACCTTTCTTGGGATCAAATTTGACCGTCATCTATATGGTGTCGATAAGGGGCAGATCCATATTTTTGGCACTGACTCGACAGGTAAGGATATTTTCTCTAGGACTCTTACAGCCGTTAACACTTCGATGGCTGTGGGCACCATTGGGGTTTTGATTGCATTTTTTTTGGCTTTAGTTATTGGTGGAGTCTCAGGCTATTATGGTGGAAAAATAGATTCCGTTCTGCAAATGGTAACAGATACAGTAAGGACTATTCCCAATATTCCTTTGTTCATGGCATTGGCTGCATTCGTCCCTGACACGTGGAGCTCAGAGGAAAGGTTTTTCTTCATCTCGCTCGTGCTTGGTTTGATTGGCTGGACGACATTGGCACGACGCATTCGCACACACCTGCTTAGCGAACGAAATCAAGAATATGTTCTGGCAGCACAGCTGTGTGGAGCCTCTCCAAGTCATGTGATCCGGCGACATCTGTTGCCCAGTTTCACAAGTTATATTATTGTGGATTTAGTGATTTCCTTCCCCTATATGATTTTGTCTGAAACTGCACTAAGTTTTATAGGGCTGGGCCTGAAAGACCCTGTTAACTCGTTAGGGGTCATGCTGCAAAACGTGACCAGTGCTGATGTTCTATTAAATTATCAGTGGTACTTTATCCCAGTCATATTTTTCATTGTTTTGGTGCTAGCGTTTGTTTTTGTAGGTGATGGTTTACGCGATGCTGCTGACCCTTATGCGGATACTAACAAATGACACGTTTACTTGATGTAGAAAATCTAACCCTTGATTTCGATACGGATGAAGGCCGTATAACGGCTGTTGATGACGTATCATTTAGCCTAGAAGCTGGGGAAATCATGGGTTTGGTGGGCGAAAGTGGTTCTGGAAAATCAGTCACAGCTAAGGCCTTGATGAAGCTCAATGCGAGTAATGCAATCTATGGCCAAAACACTAAAATAAGCCTAAATTTGGCTGATGGACCAGTGGATATCATGTCCTTGAGTACCGCCAAAGAGTTGCAAATTGTGCGTGGTGGAGCTATTTCCATGATCTTTCAAGAGCCCATGGCTAGTTTTGCTCCAGCCATTACCATTGGTGCTCAAATGGTGGAGCAGTTATTGATCCACACCAGCATGAGTGCCCTTAAGGCTCAAGAAGTCTCTATAGAAATGCTTAACAGAGTTGGAATTTCGGATGCCAGCACTCGATTTAAGCAATATGCGTTTGAGTTGTCTGGCGGTATGCGCCAAAGGGCAATGATAGCGATGGCGTTGTCTACTAATCCTAAGTTACTTATTGCTGATGAACCCACAACGGCCTTGGACGTAACCATTCAAGCGCAAGTGATAGATCTGATGAAGGATCTAGTGAAAGATTTTGGTATGGGTATTGTGTTTATTACCCATGATCTGGGCGTTATTGCCCAAACTGCAGATTCGGTAGCGGTCATGTACCTTGGACGAGTAGTCGAAAAAGGCCCTGTTCGTCAGGTTATTGGTAATCCGTCCCACCCATATACTCAGGGATTAATAAAGGCTTTGCCTAGATTAGATGATTTAGACTCGCCATTAACACCTATTCCAGGGGATATACCATCACCTTTAGAACGTCCCAATGGCTGTGTTTTCAATACTCGCTGTAGCCAGTTTTTGGGTTCTCAATGCAGTGCTGAAATTCCTGAGTTCACCCCCATCTCCCATGACCATATGGTGGCTTGCCACATCTACCAGCAAGACCAGAAAGGAACTTGAAAATGAAGCGAGATACGTTAATTTCTGCTACCAATGTGTCTGTTCACTATCCTATTAGTGGAGGTAAACTATTAGGTCCTAAGCCAGTTGTGCGGGCCGTTGAAAATGTCACTCTAAATATCACGAAGGGAAGTTTTTTTGGTTTGGTTGGCGAATCAGGTTCAGGCAAAACAACCTTAGGTAGAGCTATGTTAAAGGCCGCACCCATCACTAGCGGCGTTGTTAATTTTAATGATGGTGAGGTTAACTATAGTCTGTCCAATATGAGTTCTAAAGAGCTTAAGGATTACCGCACTCGGGCACAATTAATTTTTCAAGACCCTTATGCGGCTTTGAGTCCACGCATGACTGTTAGGGACATCATTGCTGAGCCCCTTGAGATCATGCGGCTTACTTCATCAAGAGAAGAAACGGACAAAAGAGTGCGAGAAATTGCTGCTAAATGTCGCTTGAATCTTGAACACTTACGCCGTTTCCCTCATGCCTTTTCTGGAGGTCAACGACAACGTATTTCCATCGCACGGGCGCTGGTATCTGAGCCTAAATTTGTAGTTGCTGATGAAAGTGTTGCAGCACTTGATGTCTCCATCCAAGCCGATGTGCTCAATTTGTTGAAAGAAATTCAGCAGGAGATGGGCCTAACATTTTTATTCATTAGCCATGACCTGAGTGTTGTCGCACATATTTGCGATCACGTTGCAGTGATGTATTTTGGCCGTTTGGTAGAAACTGCACCGACCCGTGAGTTGTTCAATAATCCTTGCCACCCCTATACGAAGGCTCTGTTGTCTGCGATTCCTTCTCTGGATCCTGATGCAAAGAACCTGGCACAAAAATTAGAAGGTGAAATACCATCACCCACTAATCCACCTCCGGGATGCAAATTTCAGACAAGATGTCCTCATGCCGTTGATATTTGTCGGCGTGATGAGCCTCAATTAGAAAGTGTGGGTGATGAGCATAATGTGGCATGCCATCGATGGCAAGAATTGATGTAGCGATGGCCTAGCAGGTTAAATGGTCTGTAGTTACAATTAATGCTTATTAAGCACGTCTAACGCAGCTTGATGCAGTTCTGGCGTTGCTGCAGCTACCACTAGGCCATCCCAGCCATCTTGCAGTTTCTCACCCTGCCAATCGGTAATAACGCCTCCAGCACCCTCTATCACAGGTATTAACGCCATGATGTCGTAATAGTGTAGGCTGCCTTCGACTACCAAATCGATTTGTCCAGAAGCTAGCAACCCATAATTGTAACAATCACCTCCAAACCGATGTAGGTAAACTGAATCACTCAATTGTTCAAATTTGTCCAATTGAGTCGCATTAAACATGCTAGGTTCAGTGCAGTAGAGTGTTGCTTGGACCAGTTGTTGGACGTCTGAGGCGGTGCAGATTTCCCCATTGAAAGTCGTGTTCTCATCGATAGTGCCAATCCAACGTTCATCCAGCATGGGCATATCAATGACCCCAATCTTGGGCTGTTGGTGGTGAGTGATACCAATTAAGGTGCCAAAGGTTGGCATACCGGAAATAAAACTTTTTGTCCCATCAATGGGATCAATGACCCAGGTGTAATCGGCCAAATTATGATGGGTTCCGTGCTCTTCACCTATGATGCTATGGTCTGGGTGGCGTTGGCTAATGATATGGCGAATCTGGCTTTCTACTATTCGATCTGCTTCTGTCACGGGACTAGCGTCAGCTTTAGACTCAACGATAATGCGCTGCCGGTAATAGCCTTTTATGGTGGCTCTAGATTGCTTTAATGCATCTTCAATAGTGCTCAAAAAAAGCTTTTTCATGATAGTTAACCAAAAAATTTAACAATAGTATGATTGTTCTCATATGCTCGGTGTTTTTGCGTGAAGGGTCAAGTGTGAATATCTTATGGTGCAAATTAGAATAGGTAATATAGCGGTGAATATGCGTTTTTAAAGGGTTATTTTCGGTGTCGTGTTGCGGTCTCTATTAATATATTTCATCAGCGTTATTATTAATATTTGATGACGTAAATACCTACTGTGGTTTATATTACGCATGGCCAGAAGATATTAAATTGGAGTAAAGCTGAGCATGATTAAAAATGTATTATTTATTACTGCTGACCAATGGCGTGGCAGTTGTCTCTCAGCTTTAGGTCATCCGGTGGTGCAAACACCTAACTTAGATAAACTAGCTGCATCTGGGGTGTTATTTTCTCAGCATTATGCTCAATCAGCCCCTTGCAGCCCCTCGCGAGCTTCAATTCATACGGGCATGTACCTAAAAAACCATCGGGTCTGCAATAATGGCACGCCCTTGGACAGGCGTTTTACCAATATTGCTCAGGAGGCACGCAAATGTGGCTTCGATCCTGTTTTATTTGGCTATACTGATACGGCACTTGATCCCCGTGACCTAGCCGAAAATGATCCTAGGCGAACTACCTATGAAACAGAGCTGCCTGGTTATCGGCTGGGACAAGGTTTAACTGAAGCACCGCTTTCTTGGGTGCAGTGGTTAGCAGATAAGGGCTACTCGACCCCAGAAGACCCTCAATGTAAGGATATTTATCATCAGTTTGATGATCAAAATAGGCAAGATAAGCGCGGGGTAGGTTACCTTCCAGCACCTTACTCTGCCGAACACACAGAAACTGCTTTTCTCAATGAAAAAGTAATGCAATATATAGATGTGAAAGCGGATGAGCCATGGTTTATACACCTTTCTTGGTTGCGTCCTCATCCGCCATTTTTAGTACCCGAGCCTTATCATAGTATGTATCAGTCTGTGGAGACAGAAGCACCTGTGCGGCACTCCAGCCTGGCTCAGGAGCAGGCTACGCATCCCTATGTTAAGTTTGAAATTGATGAAAAGTTAGCGCAAAAGCCACATTATGGTGAGTCTCTTTTGCCTACTATTAATGACGAAGACCTGCAGCAACTTAAAACCACTTACTACGGTATGATGACTGAGGTTGACGCACAAATGGGGCGGTTATTAGATTTTTTAACCGAGCACAACTTATTGGAAAGTACTTTAATTGTATTTAGCTCTGATCATGGAGAGCAACTGGGCGACCATTACCTATTAAGTAAATTAGGTTTTTTTGACCAGTCTTATCATATTCCTTTGATTATTCGTGCGCCGGGTTCAAAATGGGATGACAGTCGTGGTCAACAGGTGTCAAAGTTTAGTGAAAATATTGATTTGATGCCCACCATATTAGATCTTTTAGGCGCCACACCACCAGTGCAATGTGATGGCTTCAGCCTGCGACCGTTTCTTGAATCTCAGGCTACCTTCGCCTGGCGCACTTGTGTGCATTGGGAATATGATTTTCGTGATGTAGTGCAAGGCAAGCCAGAACAACGTTTTGGGCTGTCTTTAGATGAGTGTTCTTTGGCAGTGATACGAGACTATGATTATAAATACGTGCACTTTAACCAGTTACCTGCGCTGTTGTTTGACCTTCGAAATGATCCAGGTGAACTCAATAATTTAGCTGGACACCCTGATTATACTGAGGTGATGCTAGGTTATACCCGAAAGATGCTTAATTGGCATATGCGAAATAATGACCGCAGTTTGACGGGTTGGCATTTCCATCAAGATGGCCCAACTCAGCGCCTTTCTGAAGACCGCAACACGCAACCACGTTAGTTTAAACTGCTAGTGCCGGTGCTTTCATCTGCATCACATTCTTGTAACAACCAGTCCTTAAAGTCAGCGACGTGGGGGCAGGTGACTAAGTCAGATTTGGTAGTGAGCCAGTAGCCACCTTGGCTGGGTAAACGGATATTGAAAGGTTCCACCAGTGAACCGCTGGCGAGCTTGTGATTAACGATAGGGGATCTACCTAAAGCGATACCAGCGCCATGTTTGGCCGCTTTTAACGTGAGCATGGACTGATCAAAGCGATGGCCTAACTCAGCATTGATATGGCTCACACCAGCATGGTCTAACCACATTGCCCAATCCTCTGGGTAAAAATTGATATGCAGTAACCTGTGTTTGGCTAGGTCTGATGGGTGCAATAAGGGTTGGGGGCCGGCCAGTAATTCTGGACTACAGACAGGAAATATCTCCTCTGCAAAAAGCAATGTGCTGTGACTGTTGGTGCAAGGTTCCAAAAAGTATTGGATCTCGATATCAAACGCTTCTGGAAAAAAATTAATGTCGTTATCTTGAGCAGATAAATGCACGTCAATACTCGGATGTTGCTGCTGGTAGTTAGCTATTCTAGGTAACAACCATTGCACAGAAAATGACGAAGGAGCCTTAATGTTAAGGCGAAAAGATTTCTTATCAGTAATGATTTCTTTATAACCCAGGCCGATAAGGTCGAAGGACTGAGTCAGCGTAGGTAAATATGATTTGCCTGCATTGGTTAGCGACAGTCGCTGATGAGTGCGGTTAAACAGCGCTAGGCCTAGGTAGGTCTCTAAGGTTCTTACTTGGTGACTAATAGCCGCCTGGGTTACATTTAGCTCGGCCGAAGCTGCAGTGAAACTTAAAAGGCGCGCGGCTGCTTCAAAGGCTTTAAGAGCGTTTAACGGAGGCATTCTACGGTTCATATAGACAATTATCGTATTAGTTTTAAAAGTGTTGCATCAATGATCATACCGACACTTTAATCATTACGGATTTGTTAGTCTACCAATGCGTCTGCAGCTAATTCTTGTTGCACTAAAGTGACCCAATAAGCGGCACCTGTTTCTAAAACATCGTCATTAAAATCGTAGTGGGGATTGTGCAGCATGCACCCACCAACGCTATCAATGCCATTGCCCAAAAACACATAACACCCATCTTTCACCCGCAACATGCTGGAAAAGTCTTCAGAGATCGACTTTGGGCGACATGCTAAGTCGACTTGTTCCTGCCCCAATAAGGCGACCGCTGCTTTACCCGCTGATTGGGTTTCTTTCTCACTGTTAATGGTTGCCCAAAACACGCGGTCGTAGATAAATTCATGTTCGGCACCATGGGCCTGACAAATACCTGCCACTAATTGCCCCATACGGGCTTCTATCAAATCCTGCACAGGTTCAGAGAAGCTGCGACAATCACCTGTAATAGTGACGGTGCTTGGAATAACGTTTACCGCACCGTCGGTAACGAACTCTGTAGCCGACACTACCGCTTGGTGCTCCGGGCCAATGCTACGCGCCACGATGGTTTGCAGTGCGAGTAATATTTCAGCACCAATGACTAATGGATCAATGTGGTGATGGGGCTGAGAAGCATGACCGCCTCGACCTTTAACGACAATTTTAAAATTATCTTCACTGGCCATTACACCACCTGAATTCATAGACATGTGACCTGCTGCCATGCCAGGCATATTATGCAGTCCATAGATGGCCTGCATAGGGAAGCGCTCAAACAAACCATCATCAATCATAGCTTGAGCACCTGCACCATGTTCTTCATCGGGCTGGAATACAAAATAGACCGTGCCATCGAAATCACCATGTGCCGCTAACTCTTGGGCCGCTCCCAACAACATACTCGTATGGCCATCGTGACCACAGGCATGCATGCATCCGTCGTTGAGTGATTTATGAGAAAATTCATTTTGTTCTTGAATAGCGAGTGCATCCATGTCTGCGCGCAAACCGATGGCTTGGCTAGATGTGCCCTTGGTTAACTGTCCAACGATCCCTATTTTACCAATACCCTCGTGAACAACTAGGCCAAACTCGGTCAGTTTTTGTACCACAAGGGCAGCCGTATCAAATACTGAAAATTCGGTTTCTGGGTGTTGATGCAAATGGTGACGCCAGACTTTCATCTGGTCTTTTGAGGTTTTGAGGAGTTGTGTCATTGGTGTGTTTTAAATAGAAATCAGAAACTTAATGATGGCATATTTATCCTTTCGCCACTAGCCCTGTCGCTTCAATACCAGCCACTGCTGCAATTAAATCATTGTCTGAGCTATCACCTGTTACACCCAGCGCTCCCAGTGTTTGACCACGCTCGTTTTGGATCAATACACCGCCCGGTACAGGAATCATCTTACCATCCAAAGCGGCATTAGCGGTGACAATAAAATACGGTTGAGATTCGGCTCGAGCCATCTGTGCACTGCCTGGCATGCCTAGCATAACCACACCATAAGCCTTAGCTTGAGCAACTGCAAAACGCCCTGGTGAAGCACCATCTTGGCGTTCAAAAGCTTTGACATGGCCACCGGTATCCAACACCACAACAGATAAAGGGTTGAGTCCAAGTGCCTTACCTTTGACAAAGGTGGCATTAATGATTCGTTTTGAGCGACTTAACGATAGTTCAGCCATAATTTGATTCCAATAGATTAAAGTCGGAGGATCATAGCCGATTTATTGGGTGAATATTAGTTTATTACTCATTTTTATCAGACTAAAGCATGATACTCACAATTTATAAATACTATGCCCCATCACGAATTTGGTTAAGGGTCTTGCTTGGGGTGAGGGCTTGGGAGTCGAGTTTTATATGAATTAAGGCTGGTTTTTTTGCTGCTATTGCTGCGCTTAAAGCTTGAGGAAATTGGTCACTGTTAGTCACTTGAAAGGCATAAGCACCATAGGCTTTTGCTAAGGCACAAAAGTCTGGATTAACCAAGTTAGTCACACTTATGCGATCAGGAAAATGCAGTTCTTGGTGCATGCGAATGGTGCCATACATGCCATTGTCGATAACTAATACCACAACAGCCGCCTTGGCTTGCACGGCAGTACCAAATTCTTGCATGGTCATTTGAAAACAACCATCGCCAGCAAAAGCAATGACTGTTTTATTGGGGAAAGCCATTTTTGCAGCGACAGCAGCGGGTAAGCCATAGCCCATAGAGCCACTGGTGGGCGCCAGTTGGGTGCCATATTCAGAAAACTTCCAAAAGCGGTGAATCCATGTGGCATAGTTGCCTGCGCCATTGGTTATAATGGCATTTTTAGGCAAGGACGTTGCTAGGTGCGCCATGATGGCTGGCATCTGTACCTCACCAGGATGGGCTTCAGTGGGTAAACTCGACCAGTTCTGGTAGTTTTTGTGGCATCGCGCCAAGTGATCAAAACGTTCTGGCGTCGTTTTTTGAGTGGGGCTCAATTGAGAAAGCCCCTGTGCTAATGCTTTTGGGCTGGCATGGATGGCTAAATCGGCACGGTACACTCGGCCGAGTTCTTCAGCTGAGGCGTGGATATGAATCAGTTGTTGTTGGGTGTCATGGACACCCAGTAATTGATAATTTTGTGATGGCACCTCTGAAAAACGCCCACCCATAAGAATGACTAAATCAGCATTGCTAATAGCTAATTTTAAATCAGGATTTATGCCTAAGCCTACATCGCCAGCATAGTTGGGGTGATTATGGTTAAACAACATTTGGCGTCGGAATGAACACGCCACTGGCACCTTAAACCTTTCTACAAAAGCCTCTATGTGAGCCACTGAATCTGCATCCCAGCGACTCCCTCCCATAATAATGATGGGTTTATTCGCTTGCTCGAGAAGATTAGCCAGGTGCTGTAAATCTGCTGAACTAGGGTAAGTTTCTAAAACTTCAAAGGGTTTGATTTTAGTACTAATGGCTGTGCCTGATAAGGTGTCCTCTGGTAAGACCAGTACCACAGGGCCAGGGCGTCCACTGGTGGCTACAGACCAAGCTCTGCTTACCATTTCGATAATGCGATCTGGAGAATCTATTTCGGCTACCCACTTGGCCATGCTCCCCAGATATTGTCCGTAGTCTACTTCTTGAAAAGCTTCTCTATGACGTAACTGACTATTTATTTGGCCAATAAATAAAATCATGGGTGTAGAGTCTTGCTGCGCCACATGAATGCCAGCACTCGCATTAGTTGCCCCAGGTCCTCGCGTGACAAAACAAATACCGGGGGTGCCGTGGAGCTTACCCCATGCTTCTGCCATCATAGCAGCACCGCCTTCTTGGCGAGCGCTAGTGGTGACAATAGTGCTATCGTGTAGGGCGTCCAGCACCTCTAGATAGCTTTCACCTGGCACGCAAAAAAGCTGTTTTACACCATGGGCTTCAAGGGCATCAACAATAAGTGCGCCACCTGATTTAATCAAAGCTGTCATAACTTTCCTTGGTCTGTGTTACAGGCGTTTTAGTGCTTTTTAGTAGGCATCTAAGGCTATTTTTTGGCAAGCCTTAACTTACACATATGCGTCTCAAGTCTTCACAAACTTGCTTATGGCCTGCACAGGGTAAATGATAAAGGGCACCTTGTTCAATAATATAGTGGTTGATGGCCTCAACTTCTGTTGGTCTGCCTGCTTGGCAGTCTTGCAACATGGATGATTTATTGAGCGCAGTTTGCTGCAAAATTCGTAATGCAGTTTTCAGTAATCCTTGACCCATTGGGGCGATGCCTAAACGGGCCATGACATCTTGAGTTTCTATACACAACTGCTGCAACCTTGGTCGACCCTGAGGATGATTAATGAGTTCACCATTGGCACATTGATAGATGGCAGTGAGCGCATTAATTACACTGTTAATGGCTAGTTTGTGCCACATGGGTGTGCGTATGTCGGTATGCCACGCAATATTCAGTGTAGGGAGCTGGTCTTTGCCGTCTGCACTAACATGGCTCATCTGCAGCAGGGTTTGCATGGCATTGGGTATTTCAGCTTCATGCAAATGGTCACTAAAGCTTCCAATGAGGGTTTCACCCTTACCTGCACGAACCACGTCAAATGGTCCTTTACGCCAAGCGCCGTCAGTGCTGGTTGCACAATAAATGTTAGCCTTTGGCAGGGCTCTTTGTAACGCTTGGGCGCTGCCCATGCCATTTTGTAGTAACACAATTTGGGCGTCATCTGCCAAGTGCTGACGCCATGGCAAGATGGCTTCTATAGTGGCGTAGGATTTACAACAAACTAACAGGTGTTTAATTTTAGTATCAAGGCGGTTGCTGGGCACCAAAGCTTCAGCTTTTACAAAGCTTAGGTCTTCATCTTCTGACACCCTGATTCCACCTGCAGCTTGGTATTGCGCCAGTTGAGCCGCGTCTTTTAATAGCAAAGTGACGCGGAATCCGCGGTGGGTCAAGGCACTAGCCCAAAGGCTGCCAATGGCTCCGACACCACAAATGTGCCAAGGGTAGGATGGAGGACGCGTCATGGGTTACAATATTACCATTAAGAGTTGTACTGTATTTTAACAAAGGAATTTACTAATGCCATCATTTGATGTGGTTTCAGAACTCGACAGCCATGAAGTGTCTAATGCCTTAGATCAAGCTAACCGTGAAGTCATCACACGCTATGACTTCAAAGGCACTAATGCGCGCTTTGAACAAGGTGAAGATCTGGTGACTATGCACGCGGACGTAGAGTTCCAACTGCAACAGATGTTACCTATATTACATGAAAAGCTCATCAAACGTGGTGTCGACATTCGTTGTTTAGAGGTTAAAGACCCAGAAACCACCAACATGAAAAGCCGTCAGGTGGTGCTGATGCGCACAGGTTTGGACAAAGAGCTTGCCAAGAAAGTGGTGAAGTTCTTAAAAGAGAAAAAACTCAAAGTGCAGAGCCAAGTTCAGGGTGAGCAGGTCAGGGTAACGGGCAAAAAACGTGACGATTTGCAAGAAGCGATTGCCAGCTTGCGTGAAGGTGAGTTTGATTTACCACTGCAGTTTAATAACTTCAGAGATTAATAGTGATGTTGAGTGCCCACAACCCAAACCTTGTTGTTAGATTGGAATTAAAAATTAATGTCTAAGCCCGTAAAGCTGTTGAGTTTGGTGGTTGTTTGCGCCTGTACCTTGTTGGCGATCAACTTTGGTATGCGCGCATCATTTGGTTTTTTTATGACCCCTATATCCAATGAATTTGGTTATGGGCGTGAGATTTTTGCCTTCTCTTTAGCCCTACAAAACCTTTGTTGGGGTTTATTCCAACCTATTTCAGGGGCCATAGCCGATCGTTATGGCGCTGTTAAGTCTATTTATATGGGTTCAATAGCCTATGGCTTAGGTCTTTATGTGACTGCCACAGCGGACAGCTTTTGGGATCTGCATATAGGTGCTGGCATTCTTGTAGGTATGGGAATAGCAGGCACCGGTATGGGCGTGGTGTTGCCTGCTTTAGCTCGTATGGTGAGTGAAGAAAAGCGAGGGCTGGCCTTAGGTCTAGGCACAGCAGCAGCCTCTTTTGGTCAACTACTGGTGATTCCTGTAGCGCAAGAATTTATTGCGGCCTATGGTTGGCAAATCACATTGATGATTTTGGCAGGTGGCTCAATGTGCATGCTGCTATTGTCTGGCCCTTTTCACAATGATAGCCAACGTGCTGCAGCCTCAAGTTCAGTGCAAGATCAAAGCTTGTCTGAAGCCCTTAAAGAGGCTGGTGGACACGTTCACTATTGGTTACTTATCGCAGGTTTTTTTGTCTGTGGTTTTCAGTTAGCGTTTATCACCGTGCATATGCCAGCTTATTTATCTGACAATGGCTTTGAAGCCAGTGTGGCCGTTGTTAGTTTGTCATTAATTGGTTTGTTTAACATTTTTGGTTGCTTGTTATTTGGCTCATTATCAGGCAAATATTCTAAGAAAAATCTGTTGGGCCTTATCTACCTATTGCGTGCCGTGGCCATTGCAGCCTTTATGATCACCCCTATAAGCACCAACTCTATTTACCTTTTTTCTATTGTCACTGGCTTTTTGTGGCTCGCCACAGTACCACCTACTTCGGGTATCGTGGCGCAAATGTTTGGTTTAAAACATATGGGTAGCCTTTATGGCATCGTCTTTTTAAACCATCAATTGGGCTCATTTTTAGGGGTCTGGTTAGGTGGTTATTTTTATGACACAACGGGCAATTATGACAATGTTTGGTGGGCTGCTGCCGCCATTGCCTTGGTCACTGCCGCTATTCATATTTTTATTGATGAACGACCTGTAAGCCGGCTTAGAATGGCAACAGCCTAGACATCAAGTTGCCCAGGGCTGCATCTATTTATTCCGCTGGGCCTGTTTTTCTTGGGCTTTAGCCTTGCGGCGCAAAGCAATAGTCTCCACCGCGTCTGCACCTAAGTGACCTTCGCCACGCTCTTGGGCAAGCTGCATCTGATGCTGGCGTTCTTCAAAACGTTGACGCTGTTCTGGGGTGTGTTTGTCAAAGCAATGAGGGCAACTGATGCCTTCTAGGTATTTTTCGCTGCTTTGTTCTTGCTTTGTAATGGGCAAGCGACAGGCATGACATTGGTCGTAATGGCCCTTTTCCAGTTGGTGGTTTACGGTCACTCGGTTATCAAAGACAAAGCACTCACCTTGCCACATCGTCTCTGCTTCTGGCACTTCTTCTAGGTATTTTAAAATGCCACCTTGAAGGTGATAGACCTCATCAAAACCTTGTTCTTTTAAGTAGGCGGTGGATTTTTCACAACGAATACCACCGGTACAAAACATGGCCACTTTTTTATTAGTTTTGGGGTCAAGGTTGTTACTCACATAGGTTGGAAATTCACGAAAAGAAGTGGTGTTTGGGTTCAATGCACCCTCAAAGGTGCCCACCTTTACCTCGTAGTCATTGCGTGTATCCACCACTACAACGTCTGGATCTGCAATTAAGGCATTCCAATCTTTGGGCTTAACATAAGTGCCTGCCACTTGTTTAGGGTCGATACCCTCCACTCCCATGGTGACGATTTCTTTTTTCAGTTTTACTTTCGTGCGATAGAACGGATTACTGGCTTCAAAAGACTCTTTAATGACCATATTACTAAGGCGTGCATCCTTCTCAAACCAAGCCAATAATACATCAATGCCTTTGCGATGGGCGGCTACGGTGCCATTGATGCCTTCAGATGCGAGTAACAAAGTGCCACGAATATTGTTGTACTCCATGACTTTAAGCAGCGGTTGCCGCAGATCTTGGAACCTTTCTAGGGTGACAAATTTATACAGGGCACAGACAACAATGTGAGACTGACCAGGGGTCATGATAGGTTCCTTAGCGAGCCAAAACGTAAATCCGGAGCTTAGACGACGTGGGCATCATTAGCGCGCAACGTCTGTTATTTTAAAAACAAGCTGTATTTTACTTGATAAATTTTACTTGATATATAGCCAAGCATTCAAATATTAATGGGGTGCATTAATTTTGCTTACAGTCTTTCTAGGTTGCACCAGCACTAAGCCTGATAACATGCACCCAAGGGCAAGCCATATGAGGGAACTGTGACTTTCTCCCAATATGATAATGCCTAACAAGACCCCAGATAATGTAACGACATAGGCCACCTGACTGGCGAACACGGCGCCACTCAGACCCACGATCCAAATGTAGCCGGCGTAGGCAATCACATGCAATACACTATTCGCTAAAATACCCCATTCAACAGAGGTCCATGCCTGACTCAGATCTACCCACGAACCCGTTGCTAAAGTTAGGGGCGTGCAAATGACCAGACCAATAACAGACGCGCCATACAAGATATTGAGTGGGTGCATATTAGGTGGTGTTTTAAGGGCAAGGTAATTACCTTCAATCGCATAAAAGAAGGGGGCAATAAGAGCCACCAACATAAATAGGCCGATGCCTTGGCTGCTAAAATCGGCTTCTGGACCAAGAATTAATAGGATCGCCAAGGCACCCAGCAAAATACCCAACATACGCAGGCTATCAAAACGTTCACTTTTAATGACTAAAGCAATTAATAGTGAAAACATAGGCACAGTGGCAATGCCTATGGCTAATAAACCAGCGGGGATATGGGCGGCGACCATATAAGTGAACGTATTTGGGATCACAGTACCTGCCAACGCCACAATGGTATAAAAGCGCAAATGGACCCAACTCATGGGCAAAGAGGTGCCTTGAAAGCGAGCCATAATGCTTAGCAATAAAGCCCCAAATGCCAGTTGCCAAAAAATTAAACCCAAAGGTTCATGGCCAGTGGAAACAATGTGTTTAGTAATGATAATGGTACTACCCCAAACACTGCCTAATAGCAGTAACCAAGCTAAGGGTACGAGATTGGTTGGGTTCAGTTTTAGAGGTATTTTATACACGTAAATTTTTCCCTGATTCTTATTCAGTAAGTTTTAAAACCTTTAATGTGTTGCGCTGCCCGTTAGGGTTGCCATTGATAGACTTTCATCGGTACTTTGTGGTTTTTTAACCGTATGCCTTCTTGTTCCAGTTTTTCACACTGGCGCAAAAAGTTTTCTGTGGTCGGTGGAAAGGCGAGTTTACCGCTGGATGTGATGACCCGGTGCCAAGGTAAGCTTGAATCTTGAGGCAAATGCCGTAAACACCAACCGACCCACCGAGCAGCTCCTGTTTGTCCAGCTAGGTTAGCGAGTTGACCATAGCTGGCGACCTTGCCATAGGGTATAGCCGCAATCGTTTGGTAAAGCTGCTGGCGCTTTATTACAGGTTGCACCTCATGCTGTTGCTGGTGTAGTTTTGGGTCTTTCATTTTTATAGTTTGGCCGCATATAATTGACACAGTTTATTTAACTAAGACTACATGATTATGCGTTTTCTTTTCGCCCTATTTATTGCTATTCCTATTCTTGAAATGGTGGTGCTGATTCAAGTGGGCCAACAAATTGGAGCTTTGTGGACCATTGTTTTGGTATTACTCACCGCTTTTATAGGCATCAACCTGCTTCGCTACCAAGGGCTATCGACTTTAAGTCGAGCTACTTGGCGTATGCAATCTGGACAAATTCCGGCTCAAGAAATGCTAGAAGGTATTTTGCTCGCGGTGGGTGGTGCTTTATTGTTAACGCCTGGGTTCGTGACCGACACCATTGGATTTTTGCTATTAGTGCCCTTTACGCGACAATTTTTTGCTAGCCGTTTGATGGGACGCTTTAAATCTTTTGCCAGTGCTAATGCGGCTGGAGGTGGTTTTGGTGCTGGGGGTTTCTCAAAAGGTGGCTTTAATACTGACATTAACAGCGACCAAAGTATCATAGATGGTGAGTTTGAAGTGCCTAAAAAACCCCTATCAGAAGATAAGCTTGAATAAAGTCTATTTATCTAAACTTTATTTTAGTTTTGCTATTGAAAACCACACTTCACCCCATATCTAATGGATCACTATAAACAACAATTCCAGCGTTGCTGGAGACAAATACACTTTAGGAGTGCAAGCATAATGAGCATCCGTCCTTTACACGATCGCGTTGTAATTCGTCGTCAGGAAGAAGAAGCAACAAGTGCTGGTGGCATCGTGCTACCAGGTAGTGCGGCCGAAAAGCCAAACCAAGGCGAAGTTTTGGCAGTAGGCCCAGGTCGTATTACTACCAATGGCGAACAACAAGCAATGAGCGTTAAGGTTGGCGATACTGTATTGTTTGGCCCTTATGCTGGTAACAGCACTGCTAAGATCAACGGTGATGAAGTCCTCATCGTTAGTGAAAGTGAAATTTACGGCGTACTTGAAGCTTAATTTAACCCTATTTTTGATGAAGGAATTTTTGACATGGCAGCTAAAGAAGTAAGATTTGGTGATTCGGCTCGCAGCCGCATGGTTAATGGCGTAAATATTCTAGCCGATGCCGTACGTGTAACTTTAGGACCAAAAGGTCGTAACGTAGTTTTAGATAAGGCCTTTGGCTCACCGACCATCACCAAAGATGGTGTGTCAGTAGCAAAAGAAATTGAATTAGCCGATAAGTTTGAGAACATGGGCGCACAAATGGTGAAGGAAGTTGCTTCCCAAGCCAACGATGTGGCGGGAGACGGCACCACAACAGCGACTGTTTTGGCTCAAGCTATTCTAAACGAAGGCCTTAAAGCAGTTGCTGCAGGCATGAACCCGATGGACCTTAAGCGTGGCATCGACAAAGCGTCTGCCGCTGTAGTAGCGCAACTTGAAGCCATGGCGACACCTTGCGCAGATACGAATGCGATCGCTCAAGTAGGCACTATTTCTGCAAACTCTGACGGTACTGTGGGCATGATTATCGCTGAAGCGATGGAAAAAGTGGGCAAGGAAGGCGTCATTACTGTCGAAGAAGGCACTTCTTTGCAGGATGAGCTAGACGTGGTTGAAGGCATGCAGTTTGACCGTGGTTATTTGTCGCCTTACTTTGTTAATAATCAAGACAACATGACGGCTGAATTAGAAACTCCCTTCCTATTATTGGTCGACAAGAAGATTTCTAACATCCGTGACTTACTGCCAATTTTAGAAGCGGTAGCGAAGGCCGGTCGTCCATTGTTAATCGTTGCTGAAGACGTTGAAGGCGAAGCCCTAGCAACTTTGGTAGTCAACAACATGCGCGGCATTGTGAAAGTTTGTGCAGTTAAAGCCCCTGGTTTCGGTGATCGTCGCAAGGCTATGTTGGAAGACATTGCTATCCTGACTGGCGGTACTGTGATTTCTGAAGAAATTGGTTTGTCTCTAGAAACTGCAACCTTAGAACAGTTAGGTCAAGCTAAGCGCGTGACTATGTCTAAAGAAAACACCATCATTATTGACGGTATAGGCGAAGCAGCTTCAATCGAAGGTCGTGTTTCAGCGATTCGTGCGCAAATTGCTGATACTTCTTCAGACTACGATCGTGAGAAGCTCCAAGAGCGAGTGGCTAAGCTTGCTGGTGGCGTTGCTGTGATTAAGGTTGGTGCTGCAACTGAAGTAGAAATGAAAGAGAAGAAAGCCCGCGTTGAAGATGCTTTACACTCAACCCGTGCGGCTGTTGAAGAAGGGGTTGTGCCAGGAGGCGGTGTTGCCCTAATTCGTGCCCTACAGGGTATTCAAGACTTAGAAGGTGCTAACCCAGACCAAACAGTTGGTATTAAAGTTGCTCTCAAGGCAATGGAATCACCCATGCGTCAAATTGCGACTAACTCAGGTGATGAAGCCTCAGTTGTAGTTGACAAGGTTAAGTCTGGTTCTGGTAACTATGGCTACAATGCGAGCACTGGTGACTATGGCGATATGATTGAAATGGGTATCCTTGACCCTGCCAAAGTAACTCGTACCGCACTCCAAGCTGCAGCTTCTGTTGCGGGCATGATGCTAACCACTGAGTGTATGATTGCTGATGCCCCTGCAGATGATGCAGGCGCAGGTGGTGGTATGCCAGACATGGGTGGCATGGGTGGCATGGGTGGTATGGGCGGTATGATGTAAGTACCCCTCAAGCTATCTAAGCTTATTTAAAAACCGGCTTATAGCCGGTTTTTTATGGGCTAAAATAAGTTACTATAGGGCATCGAGATTTACTCAATCGCATCCTTTCAGGATATTGAAAAAAAATGATAGAAATCAATAATCTAGGCAAGCAGTATGCCAATGGCTTTGTGGCCCTGGATAACATCACACTAAATGTTAAAAAAGGCGAAATTCTGGCGCTACTGGGCCCTAATGGAGCGGGTAAGACGACCCTCATATCAACCATTTGTGGCATTGTTAACCCCACTTCGGGCAATGTGACGGTAGGTGGTTTTGACATTATTAAGAATTATCGGCAAACACGCAGCCTCATTGGCTTAGTGCCTCAAGAACTAACAACTGATGCGTTCGAAACACCCTGGAATAACCTCACTTTTTCACGGGGTTTATTCGGTTTACCAAAAAATCCACAAATTGTAGAAAGAGTGCTGAAAGATTTGTCTTTATGGGATAAAAAAGATGCCCGTATTATGACCTTATCTGGGGGCATGAAACGCCGCTTATTAATTGCTAAGGCCCTGGTGCATGAACCTCAGGTGTTGTTCTTAGATGAGCCTACAGCAGGCGTAGATGTGGGCTTGCGTCAAGACATGTGGCGCATGGTGGATAAACTGCGTAACCAAGGCGTGACCATTGTTTTGACCACTCATTACATTGAAGAAGCAGAAGCCATTGCTGACCGCATTGGGGTCATCAGTGGTGGTAAATTATTATTAGTAGAAGACAAACAATCCCTCATGGCGCGCATGGGTCAAAAACAACTCAAAGTTGAACTGATGGAAAGCCTTGATAGCATTCCTGCAGTGCTGTCAGAACAAGGGTTTTTACTGTCTGAAGATCACCTTAGTATTATTTATCATTATGATAAGGACGCACCAGAGGTGGATATTGCTGGCTTATTACAATCAGTTTCTATTGCTGGCTTAGGCGTAAAAGACATTCATACGCAACAAAGTAGTCTAGAAGAAATATTCGTTGATCTAGTGGAGGACGCAGTATGAATTTAAGAGGCATGTGGGCTATCTATACCTTTGAAATGTCCCGTACAAAACGCACAATTACCCAAAGCATTGTGTCACCCGTATTATCAACAGTGCTTTATTTTGTGGTGTTTGGTGGGGCGATCGGTTCACGCATAGAATCTGTTGATGGCATTAGCTACGGCGCCTTTATTGTGCCTGGTCTGATCATGTTGTCTGTCATGACCCAAAGTCTTTCAAATGCGTCTTTTGGTATCTATTTTCCGCGTTTTTCGGGCACTATTTATGAAGTATTGTCTTCTCCTATGTCATTTTGGGAGGCGACTGCAGGCTACGTTGGCGCAGCTGCGACTAAATCTTTGTTGATTGGTTTAATTACCCTAGCCACAGCAGGATTTTTTGTACCCATTGAAATTGCCCATCCATTCTGGATGTTAGGATTTTTAGTTCTCACGACCATTACCTTTAGCCTGTTTGGTTTTCTTATAGGCATATGGGCTGATGGCTTTGAAAAACTACAATTAATTCCTCTTCTTGTCATTACGCCTATGGTTTTTCTAGGTGGCGCATTTTACTCCATAGATATGTTGCCAAGTGCGTGGCAAAAAGTCACCATGTTCAACCCTGTGGTGTATCTAATCAGTGGTTTTCGTTGGAGTTTTTATGAGATTTCCGATGTGAGAGTAGGGGTAAGCTTAGCTATGATCATGTTATTTATGGGCATCTGCTTAGCATTAATTGCTTGGATATTTAAAACGGGTTACCGGTTAAAGCAATAAACGACCCTCACATCAGCCTAGTTTAAGCGGCTAAACTTATGCGCCTCAGTGTTAAATGAATCTACTAGTGCTGCACAGGTTTCAAATTTGGTGCGCCTTTCAAAGGCCATGGGGTGGCCTAAACTGATTGCTTTGGTCATCCTTAATAGCTGGCTCAGTTGCTTAAGGGCAAAGTCACAAGGCCAATGGTTGAGTTTAGAAGTTTATTAATTATTGGAGTCACCCACTTTGAATAGCCGCGCAAATAACCGTAAAGCCATTGTGTTTACGCTGGTATCAATGGCTGCGTTTAGTATAGAAGATGCGTTTATTAAACACCTTTCAAGCACTCACTCTATTGCTCAAATCTTAATTGTTATTGGCCTAGCCAGCGCGATTTTTTTCGCCATACTAGCGCTTAAAAATGGCCGCACTATATGGGCCTCTGGGCTATGGACACGTCTGACTTTCACTAGAATGTTGGCTGAAGCTTTTGCTGGTGTGGCCTTTGTGACGTCGTTGTCTTTAGTGCCCCTGTCCACCGTGGCTGCGGTGTTTCAAATTTTGCCATTAACCGTGACTATGGGAGCGGCCTTGTGTCTAGGCGAACGTGTTGGCTGGCGTGGATGGGCGGCTATTTTTATTGGTTTTGTGGGGGTGTTGCTAATTATAAAGCCAGGCTTTGAGGCCTTCAACCCGTCTGTGTTGTTGGTGTTAGTTGCTGTTTTTGGGATCGCTGTTAGAGACTTGGTAACCCGAGTTATTCCTGTTAGCGTAGGATCTTCAATTATTTCTTTTCAAGCTTTTTCATCGGTGGTGGTGGCCGGCCTAGTTTTGTTGCTGGTGAGCCCGCAAGTAATGACCCCCATTACTTTGGAGCAATGGATTTATTTTGGTTTTACCATTGTGTTTAGTGTTTCGGGTTACTATGCCATTGTGTTGGCGATGCGTTTGGGTGCGGCTTCAATTGTGGCGCCCTTTCGGTATTCACGGTTATTATTTTCCCTTATGATTGGCGTGTTTATTTTTAAGGAACAGCCTGATGTTTTAACACTCATTGGATGTGGAATTATTATAGTGACTGGATTCTACACCTACTTAAGGGAGCAACGAGGGCTTACTAAGCTTGGTAAAAATGCTACCGTGGCATGATAGCGCAGGTCTAAATTTTGCCATGTTAGCGTCCATAGAGGGCCTACTCAGGCATTAGTAGTTCATGCCCAACCACCTCATCCATTATGCCGTAGGGCACTTTAAAGGTTTTACCCTCCAGCTTTATTAAGGCGTAATCTTTGCACATTTTAATGACTGTGCAGTTGATAATATGGCCGTGGTTATTAACCCTAACAATGTTGTGATTATGCAGTGATAAAGCCATGCCACTAGGTATCCTTTAAGGTCGCTAATTTAGTGGCGATGTCGCTTGGAATGGCACAGCTTTTCAGTGCTTTGTAGTCATAATACACGCCCACTCCTTTGCCCTTAGCGACCAAACGGTTTTGTTTCGTACTCCATAGTTGGTGTTCTAGCTCGACCTTTTTAGGGCCAGTCTGTATGGCGGTGCTAAACACGATTAATGTGTCTGGATAAGTCACAGGGGCCAGATAATCGCATTGCACAGAGGCCAATATTGGCACTATATTTTGACTATTTAAATGACTGCTCAAACCTAGTTTTTCAAATAAATCAATGCGGCTATCTTCAATGTAGCGGATGTAAACGGTGTTATTAAGATGTTGAAAGGCATCCATTTCGCCCCATTTAACCTTAATCTCTATACTCACCGGATATTGCTTTTTTAAGGTGGTTAAATCCATAGGAGGTTTGCCTAATTAACTTCAAATCCGTGGGCGTATGGGTCCCGTGGATCAACAATAATCGTGTTGTACCCTGTCACTTGAGCCCAACCCTGAACGCTGGGCATAATGCCATGGTGGGGGCCAATTTGAATGGTCGATTCAACTCGCCCCACAAATTGGCTACCAATAATGCTTTCGTGAATAAATTCTTCACCTTCTTTGAGTAAACCTTTGGCATGCAGTTGTGCCATGCGTGCGCTGGTGCCAGTGCCACATGGGGATCGATCGATAGCACCGCTGCCATAGAACACTGCGTTGGCGGCACTGGAATCTTGTTGGCTAGGTTTTCCAGTCCACATGACATGACTAATGCCATTCACACTTGCATCTTCTGGGTGCACGCAAGTGGCGACTTTATTGATGGCCTCTCTCACTAAGGGGCTGTAGCGCAACACCTGAGCGGCAGAAAACTGTTCCAGTCCTGCAAAGTTGGCTTGGGGTTCAATAATGGCGTAATAATTGCCCCCATAGGCTACATCAATGACGAGTTGGCCCAATTCTGGGCAGTCTATGACCAGACCTTGATGAGCCAAATAGCTCGCCACATTAAAGATACGAACGGCATCAATGCGGCCATTTTTATTTTGCTGGTACTCAATGCGAATGACTCCTGCTGGCACCTCTAAGGTGAGTTGCCCCACAATTTTCGGCGTCCACAAGCCTTCCTGCAATGCTGTGGTCACTGTGCCTATGGTGCCATGTCCACACATGGGCAGACAGCCGCTGGTTTCAATGAATAAAATAGCGCCATCGTGCTGCGGATCATTAGGCGGGTAAAGTATCGATCCCGACATCATTGCATGGCCGCGGGGTTCAAACATTAATGCTGTACGCACCCAGTCATGGTTGGCTAAGAAATCTTGCCGCTTGGCACTCATGCTGTCACCCTGGAGTTGGGGGCCACCTTTGGCGACTAAGCGAACAGGATTGCCGCAGGTGTGGGCATCAATACAGCTAAATTTATGTATAGTCATAAGGCATAGAAAGTGAGAAGTCCATATTACTGCATGGTACAATAATTGGGCTTAATTAGCCTAATATTGTATGCCTTTGGTTTTAACTGTTATATAGCCTGAGCGCAAAAGGAACTGCTATACATGAAATTACTTGTCGATTTTTTACCGATCGTTATCTTTTTTGTGGTTTATAAAATGACTAATGATTTGATTCTTGCTACGGCGATATTAATCCCTGCAACCATGTTACAAATGGGCTACACCTGGTTAACCACCAAGAAGATAGAAAAAATGCAGCTGGTGACCCTGATAATGGTCGTGGTTTTAGGTGGTCTTACGGTAGCTTTGCAAGATGGGCAGTTTATTAAGTGGAAACCGACCATTGTTAATTGGTTATTTGGATTGGCATTTTTAGGCAGCCAATTTATTGGCAAAAAGCCAGTCGTGCAGCGTTTGATGGAGAAGGGGATACAGTTACCCAGCCGCATTTGGCGGCAGCTTAATTTTGCTTGGTTTGTGTTTTTTGCCGTCATGGGTAGCCTAAACTTATATGTGGCTTTTAATTACAGTGAAGCCACTTGGGTAGATTTCAAACTTTTTGGTATGTTGGGTCTGACCTTTGTATTTATTTTAGCTCAAGGTATTTATATGTCTCGTTTTATGCCTAAAGACAATGAAGTAGAGGATTAAATATGTTGTTTGCCATTTTTGCTCAAGATGTAGAAAATAGTCTTGCTGCGCGCATAGATGCCCGTCCAGCGCACGTAGAGAGGCTCAAGCAATTAGATTCTCAGAGTCGTCTAACGCTGGCTGGTCCTCACCCTCATGAGTCTGAAGAAGGTTTTACAGGCAGTTTGATAGTGGCAGAGTTCTCTGACCTTGCTGCAGCACAAACATGGGTCGCTGAAGACCCTTATGTTGCGGCAGGTGTATACGCCCAAGTGACAGTTAAACCATTTAATAACGCATTTTCAGCCTACAAGGTGAACTCATGAAGCAACTATTAACCGCTCTATTGGCATTCACTGTTAGTTTTACTGCATGGGCAGAAAATCCTCAGGTTGAATTAACCACCATTCATGGCAGTATTATTATCGAACTTGATGCCCAAGCAGCACCGATAAGCGTAGAAAATTTTTTATACTACGCAAATTCTGACTATTACAATGACACTATATTTCACCGGGTGATCCCTGGATTTATGGTTCAAGGAGGGGGCTTTAGTCCTAACGGTATGCTCAAACCAGGCACTGTCAGTGCCATTGTTAATGAAGCTGACAATGGCTTATCTAATTTGCGAGGGACCATTGCCATGGCTCGGACAAGTGATCCTGATAGTGCTACGGCTCAATTTTTTATTAATCATCAAGATAACCCATTTTTAGATAAAAGCACCTCAAGTGCGGGTTATGCAGTATTTGGTAAGGTCATTAAAGGCATGGACATTGTTGATCTGATTGCAAAAGTTCCTACGACCACTAAGGGCATGTTTCGAGATTGGCCCATCGAACCCGTTTCAGTTTACAAAGCTTACCACCTAGTCAAATAATCACGGGGTATGAAAAGTAGTTCGGTTGAAAAAGCATTTGCTGACCCTCAGAGTCTGGCTGTAACCGCCAAAGTTGCGGCTGGACTTAAAGATCAACTTCAAAAAACACCCTTGCAAGTAGAGCAACGACAGCAGCAACTTAAGCGGGTCTTGGTTGACAGTGATTTATTCGCTAATAACAGTACTCGAACAACTGCACCTCTAAGCTCAATTTCAGGCTCAATTTCAGGCTCAATTTCAGCCTCAGCCTCAACTTCAGCGCCAAAAAATAATGACGGCAACCCAGTGCATTCTGTGGTGCAAGTGTTCGATCATAATTTTGGTGCTGGCTTAGACTTTCTACTTACTTGGACGCTTTGGCTGCAAGCCAAGGAAGACAATCAACAACTTCAGGGTCTCAACTATGTGGCTTTGTGTGAACAGCCTCTATGCCTCACTGACCTTCAGCAGTTACATCAAAACTGGCCCCAATTAGAAACGTTAAGCCTGCAACTCCAAGTTCAATACCCTCCAGCAATTAAGGGTTTTCATCAACTTGATTTTGGTCAGGTTAGATTAACCATAGTACAAGCTGAGTCTACCTTGGCCCTTGAACAAATTAAAAGTCAGTTTGATGTGTTTCTTGGTGGCCCAGAGTCAAAACCGCATAAGGCATATACACCTCCATGGCAGAGGTCATCTATGGGTGCTACTGCTGCAGGCAAAGTGGCTATTATTGGTGCTGGTATCAGCGGTGTCGCTTCGGCGTATAGCCTATCTCGTCGGGGGTTTGATGTCACACTTATAGAACAGGGTCCTGCCCTTGCTAGTGCGGCTTCAGGTAATCGACAAGGTATGCTTTATGCCAAGTTACCAGATAATGCCACTATTGCTGGTCAGTTTCATCAACAGGGTTTACAGCACACTATGGCGTTGTTAAAACGCAGCTTAAATGCCGAGCATTGGCAAGCCTGTGGCTTGTTACAGTTAGCGACTAGCGCAAAACAAGAGGCGCAGATGCGAGGGGTGATGGCACGTGAGTATCCATCTTCTTGGCTACAATGGTTAAATCAGGCACAAGCAGAAAAACTGGCTAAACAGCCTCTCAGTGCGGGTGGTTTGTATTTTCCCAGTAGTGGGTGGGTGTCACCTACACACTGGTGTGAGGCTTTGTACAGCCAAAGTAACGCCCGTTTATGGCTCAATACAAAGGTGGGCTTTATGGTGCAAATAAAACCACAAACTGCACATCATGGCTGGCAACTCCGACTCAGTGGCAAGCATGCAGGCGATCATACATTTGATGCCATTGTTATTGCCAATGCTAATGGGGCTAATCAGCTATTACCAGACCAACCCCTTCCACTTAAATCGATCCGTGGCCAAGTCAGTTATGTAGCAGCTGAAGCCAGTCCTGCTCTGGTGGTATGTGGCGAGGGTTATGTGACGCCGGCTCAGCAAGGTGTGTTTGCTGTGGGTGCCAGTTATAATTTACACACTGATGATGACCACTTATCGGGGCAAGATGATCTGGATAACTTGGCTCGTTTGACGGAAGTCTTGCCGCATCATAAAGAACTTGGACTCGACTCTGTGATGGGTGGTAGAGTTGGTTTTAGAGCAGTGACTCCAGATTATTTGCCCATGGTTGGTCAATTAGCTGATGAGTCTAAAATACTAGATCGTTTTGCAAAGTTGCGCCAAGATGCCAATTATAAGTTTGCCGACAATATGCCTTTTTTAGCGGGTCTGTATATTAATGCTGGCCATGGCTCCAAGGGTTTGATTAGTGCCCCTTTGAGTGCTGAGATTTTGGCTAGCCAAATGGCCAATCAGAGTCTTCCTGTGGCACAATGTGTGGCTTGGGGTTTAGACCCAAACCGCTTTATAATTCGCGACTTAATTCGCCGTAAACGTTAACTGAGATATATTCCGTGAACCCGACTAAGATTAAACTTCATAAAAGCAGCAACACTTTAGAACTTAGCTTTCCAGAAGATACAGGTGAAGTGAGCTACACCTTAAGCGCAGAATACCTTCGAGTTTCATCACCAAGCGCAGAGGTGCGGGGTCATAGCCCAGACCAAGCCATACTGCAGGTTGGCAAGAGCAAAGTGAAGCTAGTGGGTATCGAGGGCGTGGGCTACTATGCAGTTAAACTGGAATTTGATGATGGGCATGATTCTGGCTTATACACTTGGACTTACCTACACGACTTAAGTGTCAATCAAGCTCAACACTGGGCTGAATATTTAGACCAGTTAAACCAAACTAAACAAAGTCGAGACCCCCATACCAGTATTGTTCAGTTTGTTTAACTTGCAGACCATCAAATATCCATGGGTTAGCTAACTCACTTTAAGATGATCAAATGATTAGGCAATTCTTCTTTGAAAAACTAAACTATTGGAGTTCCTTTATGCTCTTGAGTGACTACGTTTGATCAATAATTACTGACAGCTGCACAGGGTATATGGGCTAAGATAAATCAGCTTGTGTTTTTTATTTGCTTTAGGGCAATGGTGCTGGCAGCGTGAACGTGAGCTACACAGGCTTTTCTAGCCGCTTCACCATCACGCTTGGTAATCGCGTGCATAATGGTCTGCATTTCTTTGAGACTATCTTTCCACCTTCCGGGTTGGGCGATGGTTCCCGCTCGCAAGACCATAATGCGGGCTAAAAGACGATTAAGGCTAGCATCAAGTTCGCTATTACAACTGCCTTCAAGTAATAGCTTATAAAAGTCTTTGGTGCATGCCAAAATTTTATCCATGCCGGCAAGGTCAAAGGCTTCTTTTAATGCGTCTGTGGTGGCTTGCAGTAAATTAATTTGATGGTCACTAGCACGTTCACAAAATAGCTCGCCTGCCAAACCTTCCAGAGCAGCACGTAATTCATAAATATTTTTAATATCTTGCTGACTTAATACGCTAACACTGGGGCCACGTTGACCCACGTATTGCACCAAGCCTTCTGATTCTAAGTGACGTAAAGCCTCTCGCACAGAGGTCCGACTCACATCTAATGCCTGACATAGTTCTCTTTCCACCAAGCGTTGACCAGGCTTAAGCTGACTACTGATGATGGCATCCCGCAGCTTATCTAATACGATTTGGCGCAAGGTAATGATATTACGAGTGACCTTAAGATCTGCAAGCTCAGCAATCATTTGTCTGACTCTGAGGCGATGTCTGCCAATACTTCTCGAGCGCAACGAAACGCGTCAATAGAGGCCGGCACACCACAATAAATAGCACTTTGCAAAAGCACCTCACGTATTTCATTTTGGGTGCAGCCATTATTAAGCGCCCCTCTGATGTGAAGCTTGAGTTCATGGGGTCGATTGAGTGCTGTTAGCATACCTAAATTAATCAAACTTCGGGTTTTTCGGGGCAGCCCATCACGGTTCCAAACACTGTCCCAACAATACTCGGTCACAAGTTCCTGTAGGGGCCACGTGAAATCGTCTGCTGCGGCAATGGAAGCATCTACGTAAGCATCACCTAAAACAGCTTTGCGGGTTTTTAGACCCGCTTCAAACTTGTCTGATCTTGGTTTTTGTTCTGACATTAAAGTGTCCTCATTTATTGACTGGGTGTGGTTACAAACCACCCATCAACATGTATTTGATTTCTAAAAAGTCTTCAATGCCATAGTGTGAACCTTCTCGGCCAATACCGGATTGCTTTACGCCACCAAATGGTGCCACTTCGGTAGAAATAATGCCTTCGTTAATACCGACAATGCCATACTCTAGGGCCTCACCAACACGCCATACTCGGCCTATGTCACGAGTGTAAAAGTAAGCGGCTAAGCCAAACTCGGTGTCGTTAGCCATAGCAATGGCTTGCTCTTCTTCTTTAAATTTAAAAATAGGCGCTAAAGGCCCAAACGTTTCTTCTGTTGCTATTTTCATGTCAGTAGAAGCATTACCGATAATAGTAGGTGTAAAAAAGGTACCACCTAAGGGGTGACTTTCACCACCACATATCAGTTCTCCACCCTTACTAAGTGCATCTGCAATATGGCCTTTAACTTTATCAATAGCCGCCTGATTGATCATAGGACCTTGAGTGACTCCGTCATCCATACCGTTACCCACTCGGAGCAGGGCGACTTGCTCGGCGAACTTGGCAATAAAGGCATCGTACACACCTTCTTGCACCATAAAGCGGTTAACACACACGCAGGTTTGGCCGGCGTTGCGGTATTTGCCAGCCATGGCTCCAGCCACAGCTGCATCAATATCAGCATCGTCGAAAACGATAAACGGTGCATTACCACCGAGTTCTAAAGATACTTTCTTTAGGGTGGGTGCGCACTGTTGCATCAAAAGCTTACCCACTGGAGTGGATCCAGTAAATGTCAGTTTGCGCACCGTGGGGTTGCTGGTGAGTTCGGCACCAATGGGACGAGCTTGCCCGGTAATGACATTAAATACGCCCGCAGGAATGCCTGCTTCTTCTGCTAATACGGCTAGGGCTAAGGCAGAAAAAGGGGTCTGTTCTGCTGGGCGAACTACAAAGCCACAACCAGCAGCAAGAGCAGGTCCGCACTTGCGGGTAATCATGGCTGATGGAAAGTTCCAAGGTGTGATGGCTGCCACCACACCAATTGGTTCCTTAGTAACAACAATGCGAGCATCCGCTTTATGGGTAGGAATAATATCGCCATAGGTGCGTTTACCTTCTTCGGCAAACCATTCAATAAAACTGGCAGCGTATGCTATTTCACCTTTGGCTTCGTTTAAGGGTTTACCTTGCTCTAAGGTCATGATTCTACCGAGGTCATCTTGATTGGCCATAATCAGGTCAAACCAGCGGCGCAGAATGACCGCACGTTGTTTGGCCGTTTGTTTGCGCCAACTAATCATAGCGACGCGTGCCGCTTCAATGGCCCAAGCAGTTTCCACACCCGTCATATCAGGAATGGAGCCGATGACTTCTCCATTGGCAGGGTTAGTCACTTCGATAGTGGCATTGGTATCAGCCGCTAACCAGATGCCATTAATATAAGCTTGCTGGCGAAAGAGTGAGGAATTGGCTAGTTGCATGATTGAGTTCCTATGAGGGTTAGAGTAACAGTTGTTGGGTTTTAGGTTTTGTATTCTATATCAAAACCCTGCATGATTTTGTCCTTTCAACGGCCGAATTTAAACTGACGATGTCAGCCATTGCTTTGATTAGTAAACTGCTAAGAGTGGTGGTTTAGCGCATCACAAAGGGATCAGCCATGGGTTCACTAGAGGTATTAATCCATACTGTTTTTAGCTGAGTGTAGTCTTTGACGCCATCGATACCACTTTCACGGCCATAGCCACTGGCTTTATAGCCACCAATCGCCCCCATAGGTGAAACCGCCCGGTAAGTATTAACCCAAATAATGCCAGCTTGCACCGCTTTACTCATGCGATGCACACGCGCATTATCCCGAGTCCAAATGCCGGCGGCTAAACCAAATTCAGTATCGTTTGCTAAGGCTAGGGCTTCTGCTTCGTCTTTAAAACGCATAATGCTGGCCACGGGGCCAAAGACTTCCTCTTGCATAATACTACATTGATTATCATCAACCGCTAAAATTGTAGGTTCAAAGTACCAGCCATCTCCAGCTACAGCGGCTCGTTTGCCACCATGAATGAGTTCAGCACCCTGGGCTATTGCTGTTGCCACCATGCGTTCGACCAAAGTCAGTTGTGTTTGTGTGGCCATAGGGCCCATTTCAGAAGTGGGATCTAAAGGGTCACCAATAATAATACTTGCTGCGCGAGTTTTGAGCGCGGTTAAGAATTCGTCATAGACAGTGTCCTGCACCAGCAAACGGCTACCGGCAACACAGCTTTGGCCACTGGCAGCAAAAATACCCGCAATTACACCGTTGACAGCACTTCCAATATCGGCGTCTTCAAATATAATATTAGGAGATTTGCCCCCGAGTTCTAGGCTCACTTGAGCGAGGTTCTCAGCACTGTTTTTAATTACAGATTTAGCCCCTTCACCCCCACCTGTAAAGGCGATACGACGCACCAAAGGATGCTTAGTTAGGGCAGAACCTGTGTCCACTCCTAAACCAGTCACTACATTCACTACACCGTCTGGAAAACCCGCTTCTTGGACTAAATGCATCAGTTCCAGAATCGTTGCTGAGGCATGCTCTGATGGTTTGAGGACCACAGTATTGCCTGCAGCTAGTGCTGGAGCAAGCTTAACTGCCGTTAAGTACATGGGCGAATTCCAAGGAATAATAGCCGCCACCACTCCCAATGGCTCATGGGTGGTATAGGCAAACATATCAGTTTTATCTAGGGGTAAAGTTTGGCCTTCAAGTTTATCAGCTTGGCCTGCATAGTAATAAAAGAATTCGGGCATGTAACCAATTTGACCCTTGGTTTCACGAATGAGTTTACCGTTGTCGTTGGTCTCCAGTTGGGCCAATTGTGTTTGCTTGGTGGCAATTAAATCACCCAGTTTGCGTAACAATTTACCCCGTGCTGTGGCATGTAAATTACGCCATGCAGGATTTTCAAAAGCCTTTTGAGCGGCATCAACTGCGGCATTTACATCAGCTTCTTGAGCGTGGGGGAAACTCGCCCAAGGTTCACCATTGGCAGGGTTTAGGCTGTCAAAACGGGCACCATTTTGGGCATCAACCCATAGGCCGTTGATAAACATCTTATATTCGCTGAGGGCCATGAGAGCTCCTTTTTATGATAACCGTATTGACGGCAATTACTTGTGTCACTGACGTATTTAAACAACTAACGTGAGTTAGCCGCCACAAATTTATGCAATAATGCGCTAACTTCGCAGGCGTGTTCAACTGGCATCATGTGTCTAGCATCAGGTAAAATAATAGCTGTTGCTGAACTTATTTTTTCCGCTAATGCATAACTCATAGCAGGGGTAGAACCTGGGTCTAACTCCCCAGTAGTGACCAATGTAGGGCAAGTAATAAGGCTTAACTGCTCATGCATGGCATTGTCACCTTCACCAAACAAACGATAACAGCGGCTATAACTTGTTTTATTATTAGCTAAAACTTGGGCCCTTAATTGGTCTATGTAGTCACTATGTGTTTGAGTATATAGGTTGCTAAACCAGCGGGTTAGAGCCTGTTCTAAATTGGCGCTAGGACCATGCTTTTCGACCTCAGTGACGCGCTTTAAAATGATTGCGCGCAACGCATCACTGCGATTAAATACTGAATTCATAAGCGTTAAACTTTGCAGTTTGTGATGAAATTGGATGGCAAAAATGCGAGCCACCAAGCCCCCTAACGAAAACCCTATTAAATGTACCTTTTTAAGTTTCAGGTACTCTAGTAAGGCGTTAAGCTGATGGGTTAAGCCCCTTAGCTCCAAATCAGATGGTGCCTTGGGACTTAGTCCATGACCTAATAGGTCATAGGTGATAATTTGGTATTTAGCTTGCAAGTTTGCTACTTGGTTTCGCCATATAGTTAAATCTAAACCGACACCATGAATAAAGACTAAGGTGTCATACGGGTTTTCAGATGGGTGTTTTTGGTCAGTTCTTAGGGGACTAAAAACTTGGTAGTGGGTTCCGTTAGGGCAAAATAAAGTCATTAATTTTGGACTTTATTTGAAGCTTCTTCGGCTGCAATTTCTTCCATATCCAAATAACGGTTACCGATACGAGGGTGTGCGCGGCCTCCGTCTGAACCACCCAGCACAACAATGATTTCATCAGCGGCAGGGGCATCTTCAATGTGCATTTCTAACGTAATATAGTGGGATCGAAAACCAGCATCATCCTTGTGCATCATGGGTATTTGAATAGATGTTCCAGCAGGGCCTCGTTTATTGGTGAAACTTAAAAAACTTTTTGCATTAACCGCGTCTCGGTAATGGTTACCGAAACGAAGGGTATGGATAATACCAGAAGCGTGCTCAATTTCACCATCTAAGCCGATGACAGCGGCTTTACCATAGGCCTCAATGGCGTCTCCACTTGGAAAGTGAGTGAGCACCTTAGCGACCATTTGCTCACCTAATTCAGAACAACCTGCGGTAATCTCAGGGCGCAGATTTTCAACAAACCCTTGGCCTGCCCAAGGGTTTTTAATGACATAGGCCACTCCCACCATAGTAATAGGCACGGCTGCTGGTTTACCACCTTCAATGCGAAGTTCTTCTATGGTGGTGACAACTTTTCGTACTTCAAAATGCATAATGTAATTCCTAATTAAAGCCTGCTGCAGCGGTTAGTTGAAGTTGGGCATGACTTTGTCTATAAATAACTGGAGGGATTTTTTCTTTTCTGCATGGGGTAAACCGTTATCGCTCCAAAAACTAAATTGAGTCACACCCAATGATTCATAGTGCTTAATGCGTTTTGTCACTTGTGCGGGAGTGCCAATGAGCAGGTTATCGTGTAGTTCGTCTAAACCAAAGCCTGGTAGTTCGTCCATTTGTGCGTCAGTTAAAGGCTGAATAAAACCTTCTTTCGGGGTTTGTTCATTTTTAAACCATGCGTAAAAATAGGCATACCAATCGCGCAGGGCTTGAGCACCTCTTTGCCAATCTTCAGTTTCTTCATGCACCCATGTGTGACGTAAAGCGAGTAATTGTGGTGTGGGTTTGTCTGGGTGATTTGTGCAGGCCTGTTTAAAGCGTTGGCAGGCCATTTCGATGCTGGCATCGCCCGCAATAAGCGGCGTAACCATGACGTTACAATCATTTTCAACCGCATAGTCATGAGACTCTTGTTCGCGGGCAGCCACCCACATCGGCGGAAACGGCTTTTGGGTCGCACGAGGAACCGCTGTTGAGGTTGGAAAAGAATAGTGCTCACCGTCATGTGCGTAGTCGCCAGTCCAAAGTTTTTGTAAGGCAGGGATCATCTCACGTAGAGGCCCGCCGCCTTCTTTGGCAGTCATTTGGTCTGTCATCCGATCAAATTCAGACTGGTAGGCACCTCGAGCAATACCAAAATCGAGACGGCCATCGCTCATCATATCGACTAAAGCAGCTTCACTAGCCAGGCGCACAGGATTCCAAAAAGGAGCAACAATTGTGCCTAATCCCAAACGAATGGTCTTGGTAATGGGCGCAAGGTAGGCCATAAAATTGAGTGGGTTAGGGCAGATCGTGAATTCCATCATGTGATGTTCACCAATCCATACGGTCTCAAAACCGGCCTTTTCAACCATGAGAGTAAGTTCTACTAATTCGTCAAACAACTCTTTATGGGGTTTTTTAGGATCAGAGCGCTCCATGTGAACAAATAAAGAAAATTTCATCGACACAACTCCTTATTATCAACAGACTCAATTATCAAACAAATGGATCACCAACTTATTTTGTCTGATGGTATACCATAAGATTAATTGATATATTCCCATCGAGCTAATCTTTTGTCAAGCCCTTGTATGGCTAGCTATTGTCGGCACAATTGTCTAATCTTAGCTAATTACTTGTATTCACTTTAAAACGTTTTACGGGCGGCTTTTATGTTTCAATGTTTTTTTCCTAATCCTCGATGGTTTTTTATCTCACTAATAGGTTGGGCTAGTTTATGTATTGCAGTTTGGTATGGCTGGGGAGATCTATTAGGAACCGCTTTAGGTTTTGAACTTCCAGCTGAAGATGCGGAACCTGTATTAGGTTTGGGTCATTTTATTAGTCCTGATTTCATTTGGTTTTACCTCTACTTTTTCACGACATTAATGATGTTTGGTCTAGTTTGGATGCGGCTTTCACCTCATGAGTGGCAGTTATGGTCTATTTACGGCTCTGCCTTGATCTTGTTTAGTACTTACTTTTCGGTGCAGGTGTCGGTAGCAATCAACACCTGGCGCCGGCCGTTTTTTGATAACATTCAGGAGGCACTTGCAGAGCCAGGTAGTATTACAGCCAAAGAGCTATACGATTTGATCATTATCTTTGGTGAAATAGCATTTTTAGCAGTCATCGTATTTGTTATGACGCGTTTCTTTGTAAGCCACTACATTTTTCGCTGGCGCATGGCCATGAACGAGTTTTATGCCTCTAGATGGACTCAACTCAGGCAGGTAGAGGGCGCAGCGCAACGGGTACAAGAGGACACCATGCGGTTTGCGAGCATAATGGAAGGTTTAGGGGTGTCGTTGGTTGATGCCTTTATGACCTTAGTGGCATTTTTACCTGTACTTTGGTCCCTGTCTCAATATGTGACAGAGTTACCTATTATCGGTTCAATTGCCTCTCCTTTATTTTATGCTGCAATTTTTTGGTCTATATTCGGTACCATGCTGATGGCATTTGTAGGCATAAAACTGCCTGGTTTAGAGTTTCGTAATCAGAGGGTGGAAGCTGCTTATCGGAAAGAGTTGGTGTACGGAGAAGATCATGAAGACCGAGCTCAGCCGCTAACCTTAACGCAATTGTTTGGTAACGTTCGTAAGAACTACTTCCGTTTATATTTCCACTATATGTACTTCAATGTGGCACGGAGTTTTTTCTTGCAGGCAGATAACCTGTTTGCCTATATTATCCTCATTCCAACCATCGTAGCTGGAACCATAACTTTTGGTATTTTACAGCAAATATTGACTGCTTTTGGGCAGGTGAGTAATTCGTTTCAGTATTTAATTAATTCCTGGCCAACGATTGTTGAGTTACTTTCTGTTTACAAGCGTTTGCAATCGTTTGAACGAGTGCTACATGAGAAGCCACAAGTGGACATTGATCAGCAGTTCTTGGAAGAGGGCGAAGGCAGTTAAGGTAACTGATTTAGCCTGAGCCACAGGCTATTTAATGGATACCACAGCCTTTGAGTATGATGTGTTTAATAGAGCTAGCTGCGTCTAAAAAGGCTTGCTCTGTTAACTGCTCAGTATCGTTGGCAATAATAATCTGTGGCTCAAAATCAGCGTAGTATTGGGTGCTAGCCCAAATCATAAATATGACATGGGCAGGGTCGATGTTATCCATTTTTCCCTGCGCTACCCAGCTTTCAAAGACACTCATGCGCTGTTTAAACCACTGGCGGTAATCTTGCTGCAAGTAAGCACTCAAATGAGGTGCTCCACTAATCATCTCCTTTGCAAACAAACGTGATGCTGTGGGGTGGGTCCGAGAAAAGTCGATTTTTGCATCAATATAACGACTTAATACATAAGCGGGTTCGTCATGGCTAGATAGCTCATTAAATACGTTATCCCAGAGGTTAAGGGTGTTTTCAAGCACCGCTCCATAGAGGCCAAGTTTACTCGTAAAGTAATAATGAATATTAGCTTTGGGAACCTGAGCAGATTCAGCAATATGTTGCATGGTGGCACCACGAAAACCATGACAGGCAAACTCTGCTTGGGCGGCTTGCAAAATTAAGTCGCGGCTTTGTTCTCTGATGCGTCCAGGTTTGTATGGGCCTCTAATTATGCTCTTAGTCATGTGTTGTGCCATTAAGTACGAAAACGGGAGTGCATTAACAATATCATAATGGCCACTGTAACATAAATGAAAAGTTGACTAAAAAGACAGGTATTGAGAAGATGTCACTCTAATTGACAAGAGTAACCAATATGCGCCTGTTATTAAATCAAACTAACATTGAGATAGTGGATCCAGCAGCAGACACCACCTTATTAAATTGGCTAAGAGAAACACAATACTTAACAGCAACTAAAGAAGGTTGTGCCGTGGGAGATTGTGGGGCTTGCACCGTGATCGTGGGCCAACTTATTCAAGGTCAGATTGCTTATCGCAGTGTGAACGCCTGTATTGCTTTATTAGGCAGCCTCCATGCATGCCATATTATTACTTTAGACGCATTACAAGGCCCTGAACTCCATCCTGTGCAGCAAGCGATGGTAGATTTTCACTCGAGCCAGTGTGGCTTTTGTAGCCCTGGGTTTGTCATGTCCCTTATCGTCTGGTGGCTCAATACCCCAGCCAACTCGTTGGCTACGCCTGAAGATTTTACTAACCATCGCCATGGGGTAGAACTGGCCCTGTCTGGAAACTTATGCCGGTGCACCGGTTATCATCCTATCCTTTTGGCGGCTGATCATTTAGCGCCTATGGATAGAGCCACCGATCCTTTGTTTAACCAGTTAGGTGGCTTAGACCGATGCCATGTGCAGTTAAAAAATATGGCCCTTGCAGGTCAACAGATCCCTAACCCAGCTTATACGACCCCACTTAACTTGGCTGCCTTGGCTTTGGCCTATGAGGCCTCACCTAACGCCAAGTTAGTGGCTGGTTCGACGGACTTAGCCTTAGACATTACTCAGGGTCTTCAATCTTTTAAGTGCCTCATTGACATTACTGGCGTAGAGGAACTACAAGGGATAGACGAGCGGGATAAAAAACTTCATATTGGCGCTGGTGTAAGTCTGAGTGAGGTGGAGTTTTTCTGTCAAACTAAGTTACCCCAGATGAGTGACCTGTTAGCTAGTTTTGCTTCACGACAAGTGCGCAATCGTGCTACCTTGGTGGGTAATATCGCCAACAGTTCGCCGATTGCTGATATTCCCCCATTGCTACTGGTGATGGGTGCTGAACTAGTTTTACAGCAAGGTTCAAAGCAGCGCACCATAGCTTTAAAAGGGTTTAATTTGGGTTACAAGCAAACCGCCTTAGCAGCGGGCGAATTTATTCATAGTGTAATCTTACCCCTGCCATCAAATGGCCAGCAAGTATGGATAGAGAAAGTGAGTAAACGCACGGAAGATGATATCTCTGCCACGTGCGTGGCCATGAGTTTGACCTTGGATCACGATACCATCGTTCAGATTGATATTGCCTGCGGTGGTATGGCGGCGACTCCTAAAATGGCCAATATGTCGCAAAGTCAATTATTAGGGCAAACCCTCACACCCCAGCTTATTGCTCAAGTACCTGTGTGGTTGGCACAGGATTATCAACCCATTGATGACATGAGAGCTAGTGCCGCTTATCGTCAGCAGGTGACCTCCAATATTGTTACAGGATTTTTACGGGCGGCCATAGCATGAGAAAATTACCTAAATTAACGCCGCAAAACTCCGCGTCTGTTGGACCTACGAATGGTCATGCTGCTCAAAATTTAAACACCACCACTACGACCATAGGTAAACCATCGCCCCACGAAAGTGCAAAATTACACCTCACGGGTGCGGCGCTGTACATTGATGACATTCCTACGCCAGTAGGCTGCCTTCATGCCTACGTGGGTATGGCGAATGTGGCCTGTGGCTTGCTAAAAAGTCAAAACTTGAGCAGCGTCGCCAGTGCATTAGGCGTGGTCGATGTCATTACTGCCAAAGATGTACCGGGTCATATAGACATTGGCCCTGTATTTGGTGGTGACCCTTTGCTGGTAGAAGGACAAATTAATTACTTTGGACAGCCTCTATTTGCGGTGGCGGCTATTAGTCGTGATGCAGCCCGCAAAGCCGCTTTGTTAGGGCACGCAGTCATTGACTCAACACCACCACTGTTAAGCTTAGAACAAGCTCAAATCAATAATAAAAAAGTGCGTCCAAGTCACAACTTAGTTAAAGGTGATAGTGCGGTGGCCCTGCAGAAATCGATGCATCGTCTCACTATTGATCAGCAAGTTGGTGGGCAAGAACACTATTACCTTGAGGGCCAGGTTTGCCTCGCTATACCCCAAGAGAACGGCGGCGTTTTGGTACATAGTTCTAGTCAACATCCCAGTGAAGTGCAAAAGCTGGTGGCTGAAGTATTGGCCTTAGCCATGCACAAAGTGGTGGTAGACACAAGACGCATGGGCGGTGGTTTTGGTGGCAAAGAAACTCAAGCTGCACAATGGGCATGTCTGGCTGCACTGTTAGCTGTGCGCAACCAAAAGGCTGTAAAACTGCGCTTGGCACGCAGTGATGACATGGCCCTGACGGGTAAGCGCCATCCCTTTATAAACCAAGCTCAGGTGGGTTTTGATGACGCCGGACGAATTACAGCGGTGAGTGCTGAACTGAACGGATTGTGTGGTTCTAGTGCAGATCTGTCAGATGCTATAGTTGATCGTGCCATGTTCCATACAGATAATGCGTACTATCTTCCGGCAGCGACAATTACGGGCCATCGGTGGTTTCAAAATACAGTTTCAAACACTGCTTTTAGAGGCTTTGGTGGCCCCCAAGGTATGATGTTAGCTGAACAGATGATGGATGATGTGGCCCGCACTCTGGGTAAAGACCCTTTATTAATAAGACAAACTAACTTATACGGCCAACACGAACGCAACCTCACGCCCTACCATCAGATCGTAAAGGGCGTAGATCTAGAGCGCATTATTGATGAGCTGGTGGAATCCAGTGAGTATTGGGCTCGGCGACAAGCCATTCGCAGCTTCAATAAAAATGCTTTAAAACATGGGGGGCGGTACCTTAAAGGCTTGGCTCTAACACCGGTAAAATTTGGTATTTCTTTTACCGCAATGTTCCTCAATCAAGCAGGAGCACTGGTGCATATTTATACCGACGGCACAGTCCAAGTGAGTCATGGTGGCACAGAAATGGGGCAGGGTTTGTATACTAAAATTGCTCAGGTTGTTGCTGCTGAGTTGGGTCTGCCACTGGAGTCTATTGAGGTGACTTCAACACGCACAGATAAGGTGCCTAATACATCACCTACAGCCGCATCAAGTGGCACTGACTTGAATGGTCAAGCCGCCCGTAATGCGGTCCTTACGATTAAGCAGCGCTTAATAGATCACTTAGTGGCTACTTACCAAGCCGATGCTGAGGCGATTATCTTTAATGATGGCCTAGTATCATGGCCAAGCCATAGTCTTGCCTTTGCAGAACTTACACAGGAGGCTTACATGGCTCGCATTTCCATGTCTGCCACAGGTTATTATCGTACCCCAAAAATCCACTATGACCGCCAAAAAGCCAAGGGCAATCCGTTCTTTTATTTTTCCTGTGGAGCTTCTGTGAGTGAGGTAGAAGTGGACACCTTCACTGGCACTTACACGGTGGCTAGAGTTGATATTTTGCATGATGTGGGTGAAAGTATTAATCCAGCGATTGATGTGGGTCAAATAGAGGGGGGCTTTATTCAGGGCATGGGATGGCTGACAACTGAGGAATTAGTGTGGGGCCAAGATGGTCGACTGCAAACGAATGGGGGTGCGAGTTACAAAATACCTGCTGTCGGTGATACTCCTAAACAGTTTAATGTGGCTTTACTAAAAAATAGTAAAAACCATGAGGCCACCATATACCACTCCAAGGCGGTAGGCGAACCGCCTTTAATGCATGGTATTTCTGTGTGGTCCGCTTTACGGGATGCCATTTGGGCGGCGGGTGACGAGCAAACAAATCCTCAACTTAATACGCCAGCGACTCCAGAGCGTGTATTGTGGGCATTAGAAGCGGTCAAAGCTTCAATTGTGGGGCGCGCGTAATGAAGGCATGGCTTGAGGCTCAGTGGCAGTGTGAACAGCACAATCAATCCTATGTACTGGTAAGTATTGTTGCTTTGCAGGGCTCATCACCCCGGGGTGTGGGCAGTAAGCTTTTAGTCACTGAAGATCAACAGTTTGACTCCATCGGCGGTGGACATCTCGAGTACAAAGCGATTGCCAAAGCCCGTCTGATGATGACACAAGAGCATCAAACAGAAATAATTGATTACCCGCTTGGTGCCAGTTTGGGCCAGTGCTGTGGTGGTAAGGTGAGTCTGATGTTTGAAGTTTTCAAAGCCACCAAAATGCCCGTAGTCGTCTTTGGCGCTGGTCATGTTGGACGAGCGTTAGTGCCTTTGTTAGCGCAATTACCCGTGCAAGTCACATGGGTGGATAGTCGTTACGATATGTTGCCTAAAGAACTACCACAAGGGGTAGTGGGCATGCAGGAGGAACATCCTCAAGATTACGTCACAGACTGCATAGCGAACAGCTGTTACTTAATTATGACGCATCATCATGGGGTTGATTTGGCGCTCACTGAAGCCATACTCAAACGAGGTGATGCTCATTATCTGGGTGTCATTGGTTCAGTCACTAAAGGCCGCAAGTTCCGCCAAAGGTTGGCTGCTAAGGATTACTCTGTAAATTCCATCAGTCACTTAAATTGCCCTATGGGAAAAGCTGGAATCAGTGGTAAGCAACCCATGGAAGTCGCCATCGCCATTGCTGCTCAAGTGATGGATTTGTATCAAAACTTTGATTTGACACACCAAAAATGCCTTGCTAAGGCAAACCCAGTACGGCTAAATAACGAGAGCTTAGAATATGTCTGACCGTTTAATGCGTGGCCCTCTATTACACTGTTTGGCAGAACCTGATAAGGACGCAGCAGCAGTTGACTATCGGCCTGATGCGCTACTGTGGCTGCAACATGGCAAGGTCTATAAAATGGGTGATTATGAGTCTCTTGTGCATGAATTAATGCCTGCACAATTGTCTCAGGTCGAAGATTGTAGTGAATATTTAATGGTGCCAGGATTTGTAGATTGTCATATTCATTATCCACAAACTGAAATGATTGCAGCTTATGGCACCCAGTTATTAGATTGGTTAAACACCTACACCTTTCCCGTTGAGGCTCACTTTAAAGACCCACTAAAAGCCGCTGCGGTGGCTGAGGTATTTATTGATCAATTATTGACCAATGGTACCACTACGGCCTTAGTGTTTTGCTCTGTTCATCCAGCCTCTGTGGATGCTTTGTTTAAGGAGGCACAAAAGCACCATATGCGGCTCATTGCTGGGAAGGTTATGATGGACCGCAACGCGCCATCTGAGGTACTAGATACGGCATCTACAAGTTACCTACAAAGCAAACAGCTTATTGAGCGATGGCATGGGGTAGATCGTTTGCAATATGCCGTCACTCCTCGTTTTGCCCCCACATCAACTGCAGAACAATTAGCTGCTGCAGGGCGCTTGTTGGCTGAACATAAGGGGGTATACCTGCATACCCACCTAGCCGAAAATATAGATGAAATTAAGTGGGTGAAGACCCTTTTTCCAGAGGCAAAAGATTACTTAGATGTCTATGATCAAGCCGGTTTGTTGGGCAAGCGTAGTGTGTTTGCGCATGGTATTCACTTGTGTAACAGAGAATGTGAACGCTTAGCTACCTCAGATTCTTCGATTGCTCACTGCCCAACTTCAAATTTATTTATTGGCTCTGGACTATTTCCCATGGCGCGTTTGCAAAACCATGGCATTAAAATTGGTATGGGCACAGATGTCGGTGGAGGTACCAGTTTTAACATGCTTCAAACCTTAGCTGATAGTTATAAAATGCAACAGTTGCAAGGCCATAATTTGAGCCCAGAACAAAGCTTCTATCTTGCCACTTTAGGAGGTGCAACCGCCCTTGATCTGGATGATAAAATAGGTAACTTTGCCATCGGTAAAGAAGCTGATTTTTTGCTCTTAGATCCTAATGCCACTGACTTATTGAAGTTTCGTACGGGCCATTGTAAAGACTGGCGTGAGTTAATTTTTGTGTTGCAGACATTGGGAGATGATCGGGTGATTGTGCAGACAAACATCATGGGTATTGCGCAGTGATAGCGGCTTAGGAAATTAATCTTTGGCGTTATAAATGAGTGTTAAACCATGTAACTAGCTGCTATAACACAGGTTGTTTTAAAGATGCCCATAGATAGGAATTAATTTCATGCCACAAAGCACGCGTTTGCTAGCCAATCGACTCGTATCAGCAGTGAGTTTAGGTTGTATGAGTTTGTCCCATGGTTATGGTGAAAAGAGTAGCAGTAAGCATAGTGAAAAATTCCTCCACCAAGCGCTCGACTTAGGCTATACCATGCTGGACACTGCGGCTGTTTATGGCCATGGTCATAACGAGTCTATGATCGGACAATTCATTAGCCAAAGACGCAGTGAATTCTTCCTGGCGAGCAAGTGTGGTTTTGGTCAACAGCCTGATAGTCAGCCCAGTATTAATGGCAGACCTGAATATATTAAAGCCACTTGTGAGGCCAGTTTAAAGCGTTTACAAACGGATCACATCGACCTTTATTATTTGCACCGGCGTGACATGAATGTGCCTCTAGAGGATAGTATTGGTGCGTTGGCTGATTTATGCCAAGAGGGCAAAATTGGGGCTGTGGGGGTATCAGAAATAAGCGCCGCAGATTTGCATAAGGCCCACGCTGAGCACCCCATCAGTGCTATTCAGTCAGAATACTCCTTATGGACTCGTAATGTTGAAATTGAAGTCCTAGAGGCGAGTCAGAAAATTGGCGCAGCCTTCGTCGCTTTTAGTCCACTAGCACGTGGTTTTTTGACCAATAAACTACACGACACCTCACAACTAGTAGAGCATGACTTACGTCACACTATGCCGCGCTTTAATGCGCAACATTACCCAGCAAATCTGGCACTGTTGCCTGCTTACATAAGCCTAGCAGAACGCCAAGGTTGCACGCCCGCTCAGCTTGCTTTAGCTTGGGTTTTAACTCAAGGTGATCATATTATAGCCATTCCTGGTACTCAGAATCTGGCGCACTTGAAGCAAAATATTGCCGCCAACGATTTAGAGTTGGATGCCCATATTGTTATCGAACTCAACGACCTAATTAATCAACACACGGTGCAAGGGGCAAGATACAGCGATAAAGCTCAAGCGACGGTCACCACAGAACGTTTTAGCGAAAAAGACTAAAGCCTCAGGGGCCAATAATTGGTCTATTAAGGCTTAGGGTTTGGCATCAGCAATAATCATTGCTGATGCCTTCTCTCCAATCATAACGCAGGCTGCGTTGGTGTTGCCGCTAATTAGTGTTGGCATAATGGATGCGTCAGCAACTCGCAAACCCTCAATACCATAAACGCGTAAAGCAGCATCCACCACAGCTAATTCACCTTGTCCCATGGCACAAGTACCCGCAGGATGGTACTCCGTCTCTGCTGTGGCTTTGATAAAATCACTAATTTGTTGATCTGAAAATACATCAGTGCCAGGTGAGTGTTCATGGCTAATGAGGTCTGCAAAGGGGCCACTGGACAAAATGTTTCTGCATAAATAAATGCTTTCTCGCATGCGCTCAATATTGCCTTGGGTCTGTAAAAAACGCTGATCAATGACCGGTGCATGATTGGGTTGGGCGCTAGCTAGGGTGATTTCCCCCGTGTCGGTAGGGCGCAAGTTGCAAGCATGAATCGTCACGCCATGGGCTTTTAACTCGGGCACAGGCGTGGGAAATATCATTAAAGGTATAAAGTGGAGCTGTATATCGGGCCGCGTTGGACTGTATTTTGAGCTCACAAAGGCACCACTTTCAGCTGCATTAGTGGCACCTGGGCCTGATTTATTCCAAAAATAACGTAGGCCGGTGGTGAGTGCACCAATGCCTTTATTGGCGCCCAATAGGCTATTAGCCTCTTTAGTGCAGGCCAGCACTGACACGTTGAGGTGGTCTTGTAGGTTTTTACCGACACCAGGCAGATTAACCTGCATTTTAATATTGTGTTTCACCAGTTCTGGTTCAGGGCCAATGCCAGAAAGCATCAATAAGTGGGGTGACCCAATGGCGCCAGCACTGAGAATTATTTCTTTGCTAGCAAGCGCTGTACTGACTTTGTGGCCAACCTGATAGCTAACGCCTAGGGCTCTTCCTGCCTCAATAATGATGCGCCTAACGTGCGCTCCAGTAATAACAGTTAGATTGGGGCGGTCTGCAATAGGGTGTAGATAAGCCGTTGCTGTGCTACAGCGTTTGGACTCTTTTTGTGTCACTTGGTAGCGTCCAGCTCCTGCTTGCTGGTGGCCATTAAAGTCAGAGTTGTGAGTGATACCCATAGCCACTGCAGACTCTACAAATTGGTCACTCAAGGGATGGGTGTAAGCACGGTCACTGATCGTTAATGGTCCCTTAGTGCCATGATAACCGAGGTCAAGATGAGTTCCTAAATTGGTTTCAGATTGACGAAAAAAGGGTAGCACGTCGTCATATCCCCAACCCTCATTGCCTAAGCGACACCATTCATCATAATCCTGTTGTTGGCCTCGTATATGCACCATGGCATTAATAGCGCTAGTACCACCTAAGGTTTTACCTCTGGGAATTGGGATTTGGCGCTGGTGCATAGCTGTTTGTGGAGCTGATTGGTAACGCCAGTTAAGGGTTTTGTGATCGAGTAAAAATGCAATGCCTGCAGGCATATGAATCAGTGGATTACGGTCACGTGGTCCGGCTTCGAGCAGCAGCACCTCACAATTGAGGTCAGCACTTAAACGGTTGGCTAATACGCAGCCTGCAGAACCTGCGCCGATAACAATGTAGTCGTAATGATGATGTGCCATGACGGGACCTTTATTTTTATTATATCCATACTGGGGTCGTTTGCATCGACTCAGGAATCGCAATGCCCATGCGCTGCAAAATACTGGGCGCAATAGCCGTTTGACTAATTACATAGTCTGGTGGCGGGCCCTGAATAGCATGGTTAGGGTTAGCAAAGTAGTAAATAGGAATATCGCGCATAATGGCTTCAGTGCCGCCATGGTGACCACGAGCACTTTGGCCGTGATCTGCGGTGATGATGACATCATAACCTTGTGCTTGCCACCGAGGGATAAAATCGCCCAGCGCTGCATCGATGGTGTAACAATTTTTGTCGATTTGAATGGAATCAAATCCATAATTATGGCCTAAGCTGTCCAACGTACAGGAATGGAATAAAAAATAATCTGGCTGGTGCCGTTCAATAAGTAAGCTCATTTGCCAAAAAAGGTCAATGTCTGAGGGCGTTGCAGGCTGGGCTTTATTGGCTCCAGCCATGGTATAAAAACGGGCGTGTTGAATAGGTCGATGAATGTCATCCACTTCCATATCGCGCATGGGATCAAAAGGGCTGGCTTGGAAATAATCTGAAAAAAATGAATGGGCGATCGCTGCTGTAGTGCCACCTGCGGCTCTGACAGCACTAAAAATATCGGCATCTTCTAACTTGCCTTTATGGTAGTTAGAGGTCACACCATGGTCTTGAGGTGTGAGCCCTGTATGGATGCTGGCGTAACATGGGCCAGACACCGATGGCAACACCGCTTGGCCTTGCCACACTCTTGCTTCTTCCGCTTCTACCCAACCTTCTAAGTTGCCCATAAGCTGGCGCGCATAGGAATAACCAAGTCCGTCTAAAATTAACAAAATAACTCTATTTTTCATAACTTTGAAACCTATATTATTAGTATTATCGAATTCTTGTGGTACTCTTATGCAAGGGCTTGCAGTGTGGCATTCTCGCCACGCAAAATGCAACCCTAGTGAGCACAAGACTTTAGTTATTAAGAGGCGCATATCGACCCTGTATCAGACACTAGTATTACCCAACTGCTCATTGGCTTAGCGGGTGGGGTAGCCTTGCTTATTTGGGGCTTAAAGCGGGTGCAACAGGGAATGAAACGAGCTTTTGGTGGGCGCCTTACTTATTTGATTCGTGATCGTTTTGCCGGTGTCTGGTCTGCTTTAGGTTTAGGTGTATTTCTTACTCTCATTTTGCAAAGTAGTACGGCATCTGCATTACTTGCAGCATCTTTAGGTGTGCAAGGTGAAGCAGGTCTAGCCTTATTGTTAGGTGCTGATGTAGGTACCACTCTTGTCGCGCTGGTGCTTACTTTTGACCTTAGTGCTTTTAGCCCTTTGTTGCTAGCCGTTGGGATCTTTATGGAGCTGCGCGCCAAAGACAAGCGGCAGCGTGGCATTGGCGAAGGGCTTATGGGTTTAGGTCTGATGCTACTGGCACTTGGGTTATTGCGTCAACAAGCGGTCCCGCTGGAGGGCTCTGCACTCTTTAGCGACATGCTGCAAAGTCTCATTGCAGAGCCTTGGTTAGCTATTTTATTTGCTGCCGTACTCACCTTTTTACTCCACTCTAGTCTTGTGATGGTACTTTTATTGGCGGGCCTTGTGGGGGCTGGCGTCATTGGTGTCGAGTCTGGCATGATGCTCATCCTTGGGGTTAATATTGGCAGTGCGGGTATTCCTGTGTACTTGTCACGCAAGTCGAGCAATGCCAAACGGGTGGCACCCCTAGGCAACTTAATATTACGCACGATCGGTGCTATGGCTTTTGCACCATGGGTAACGGAAGTCCATATGGGGCTCAACTACGTGAGTATGGACCCAGCCTGGCAGGTTGTATTAATGCACTGTTTGTTCAACGTGACTGTTGCTGCTTTTGGCATGTTAATTGTGAGTAAGTTGGCAGGTTGGATCGATACGCGTCTGCCGCGTGAAACCTTAGCCCCTTTACCAAGTCCTAAATACCTTAAAGATGTGCAAGAAACGGCACCGTCAGCGGCGTTGGCTAACGTTGTACGAGACACCCTCACCATGGGTGAGTTGCTCGAAGATATGCTGCGTGAGGTGCATCTAGGCATGACCGAGCGCTATGATGCGCTGGAGAAAAAAATCCATCAAAGTGATGACATTATTGATGATTTCCATCAACAAATTAATGCTTATTTATTAGAGCTAGGTGGTCAGGACTTAACTGAAGATGAGCGCTATCGCTGCCAAGATTTGCTCCTATTCATCACTAATATAGAGCATGCAGGTGATATCTTAGAGCGCAGCATGACCCTTTTATTAAAGAAGAAAAACAATTTACACATTGATTTTACTGATTATGAAAATGAAGCCTTAGATTCGAGCATGAAGGCTATTTTTAAAGTCATGCCCATGTCGTTCCAAGTGATGATGAGTGAAGATGTGAGCAGCGCTCGCGGCCTCATTCAGGCTAAACATGAGTTTAACATCAACCATCAAAAGAGCCTAGATGGTCAGCAGCACAGAACCATGCAAGCTGAAAAAGCTAACCCTGTAGCCCATTCTTTGTTCACTGATTTAATGCGAGACGTTAAGCGCCTGCATTCTCATTTCACGGCCATCGCGTATCCTGTACTTAATCGCGAAGGTGAACTTAGAACCAGTCGGTGGAGAGGGTATAATGAGCCAAAGTCTGCTCAATCTATGCCTGATCAACTCAATGATGCTCCAGCACCTGATGTTTTGGTGGTTGACACAACTGATGTTGCTCAAAGTGATGTGGATCAGGCAGTAGAAGTGGCGGCACAAGTAGCGCAAGTTGTGGAACTACCGGAAGTCTCTGAAGTATCTGAAATAACGGAAGTCTCTGAAACAGCGGAAGTCTCTGAAACAGCCGAAGTAGCGCCAGTTCAAGCTGGGATTAAACCTTTGTGATCCGGGCTAAGCGCCCATTTGATGCGAGCAAGATCAAAGGTATTGTTTTTGATAAAGATGGAACCCTGCTCGATTTTCATGGCACATGGATGCCAAAGTTGCGAGCTGCAGTATCTGAGTTAGCCAATGGCGACACAAATGTGGCTTTAACTATGCTGAAAATAGTAGGTTTTGATAGTCATCAAAACCGAGTGTTGGGTGGATCTGTATTAGCAGCGGGAGATAATCGAGATATTAGCCTGATTTGGGCACCCCTGGTGAATCAATCCGTTGATCGGGTTGAGGCTTTATTGAATAAGATGTTTGCAGACTCTACTTATGGGGACAGCGTCGCTGTGAAAGAGCTTACTCCAAGCCTCAATAAGCTGGCTCATTTAGGTTTAGTCCTTGGGGTAGCGACTATGGATAGTGAGGCAGGAATCAAAGCCACGTTAAGTGACTTTGGGTGTTTGCACCTGTTTGACTATGCCGTGGGCTATGACTCCGGCTTTGGCAGTAAACCGGGGCCAGGCATGGTGTTAGGCTTTTGCCAACACACCGGTTTAAAACCTGAAGAAGTTATGGTGGTGGGTGACAACACTCATGATTTACACATGGGTCAAAGTGCGGGTGCAGGCTTTAATGTTGGCGTACTCACAGGCACAAGCACTCGATCTGAATTAATCACTGATGCTGATTTGGTATTAGATTCGATTGCTGATCTTAGGGCCCTTTGGGCCTAATTTATAAGGCCTTCATTTTGTTAATTTTTAGACTATTCTAGTGTGGTCATTAATAGCCATGGCCTGCTATGATGCAACGCGTTATTCGATTCAATTAAAGGTGTATCTCCCATGGCAAAGACCATTATATCAACCAACAAAGCCCCCGCAGCAATTGGCACCTACTCGCAGGCTGTGAAGGTCGGCAATATCGTTTACATTTCTGGTCAAATTCCGTTAGATCCAGACACTATGGAAGTGTGTGGTCAGGACTTTGCGACTCAAGCCAAGCAGGTGTTTGAAAATTTAAAGGCGGTTGCAGAAGCCAGCGGTGGTTCCTTGGCCGATGCGGTTAAGTTGAATATATCCATGACCGACTTGTCTAATTTTCCTACGATTAATGAGATTATGGCGACGTATATCGATCAACCATATCCTGCGCGAGCTGCCGTAGGCGTTGCGGCGCTTCCGAAAGCTGTGCAAGTAGAGATTGAAGCTATTCTTCATTTAGACTCTTGAAAAGTAACGTCCAAAAAGGCTATGGCCAGGACCAAGTTAAGGAATTAAAAGAGCTTGAGTTAATGGCTCTTTTAAAGTCCTTGTGGCCCTACCTTATGATTCATAAGGCACGGGTGATTATCGCTATGGCCTTGTTGGTAAGTGCCAAAGGAGTGGCCTTGGTCATTCCTTGGGTCTTCAAACATATTGTTGATGCCTTAGATGGTGGTAGTCCAGAGCAACTACTTGTTATCCCCTTGGGTTTTGTCCTGCTGTACGGAGGCATGCGCTTTGGTGCCGTATTTTTAGGTGAACTGCGTGATGCGGTGTTTAGCCGAGTCACAGAAAGTGCCATGAGTAAAGTGGGCTTAGAAGTGTTTGCGCACTTGCATCAGTTGGAGCTCGATTTTCACCTAGGTCGCCAAACAGGTGGTATATCTCGTGACATAGACCGTGGCACCAACGGCATCAACTTTATGATGCGCTTTATGGTGTTTAACATCTTACCCACCATTATTGAACTCATTGTTGTAATGCTGATCTTGTTATTTGCCTTTGATGTGTGGTTTTCAGCCGTGACTTTGGTGTGTGTAGTGGCTTATGTGGCGTTTAGTATTAAGACCACAGAATGGCGCACTCGATTTGTAAAAGAGGCTAATCGTTTAGACAGTAAGTCTAGTACCCGTGCTGTAGATAGCTTGCTCAATTTTGAAACTGTGAAATATTTTAATAATGAGGCTTTTGAAGCCAAACAATACAACACTAATTTACGAGCTTGGGAACAGGCGCGGGTCGATAATCGATTATCTTTAGCGTTGCTAAACTCTGGGCAAGCATTAATTATTGGTTTAGGGGTGACGGCCCTGATGTACTTAGCTGCGAAGGGTGTGGCTGAAGAAACCATGACTATTGGTGACTTGGTCATGGTCAACTTATATCTTTTACAGTTGTTTGTGCCCTTGAACGCCTTAGGTTTTATTTATCGTGAGATCCGCAGAGCTTTGTCTGACATAGAGAATATGTTTGGTCTACTCAGGCGCCAATCCACAGTGCAGGATAAAGCGCAAGCCACCGTGTTGAAGGTTAAACAGGCAGCTATTGAATTTGAAGCGGTTGATTTTAGCTATCAGAGCCAACGGCAAATTCTGAAACAACTGAGTTTTAGCGTCGCCCCTGGTGAAAAAGTAGCCATTGTAGGGCCCAGTGGTTCTGGCAAATCAACGATTGGACGCTTATTATTTCGCTTCTACGATATTAGCGCGGGTGCTATTCGGGTTGATGGTCAAGATGTGCGAGACGTGCAACAACTCAGTTTAAGGCAGGCCATTGGTGTGGTGCCTCAAGATACGGTTCTTTTTAATGATACCATTTGGAATAATGTTGCCTATGGCTGTCCTGAGGCCAGCGACGAAGCGATTTGGAAAGCCATTGATATGGCTTCATTAAGGAGTTTTGTCGAATCCATTCCAGACGGTGTAGCCACCATTGTAGGTGAGCGCGGCTTAAAGGTTTCTGGTGGTGAAAAGCAACGCATCGCCATTGCCAGAGTGCTGTTAAAGAATCCAGCGATCTTATTATTTGATGAAGCGACTTCGGCCCTAGATTCAGAATCTGAACGCAGTATTCTTAAAGCCATGGCAGACATATCGGCCAATAAAACTACTCTAGTTATTGCCCACAGATTATCTACTGTGGTTGATGCAGACCGAATTTTGGTGGTTGACGGTGGAGAAATTGTAGAGCAGGGCAGTCATCAAGAGTTACTCACCCAAGATGGCCAGTACGCTCGATTGTGGCAGATGCAACAAACCACTAACGGTTAAAAAACAGCCTTAAGCGCTTGCAGGCTTGCTGTAAAATAGACAGATCTGTGGCATAAGAAAGACGAAAGTGTTGTGGCAGGCCAAAAGCGCTGCCCGGCACTAACGCCACTCCAGTGTGAGCCAATATATCCTCGACTAGTTGCAAGTCGTGAGCATAGTTAAGGTGGAACATCGCCACACTACAATCGACAAAGGTGTAAAAAGTACCTTGGCTCGGCAAGGCGTCTAACCCAGATATTTGATTAAGCTGATCGATAACGTAATCATGTCGTTGTTGATAGGCTTGCACCATAGGTTGCAACAGGTCTTGTGGGCCATCTAAGGCAGCTAAAGCTGCCGCTTGGCTGATGCTGCTGGCGCAAGAACTGGATTCAGTCTGAGCATTGGTCATGGCAGCAATTATGGCTTCTGGACCCACGGCATATCCAATCCGCCAACCGGTCATCGCATAGGCTTTAGATACCCCGTTGACTAACACACAACGCTCAGCCAGATCAGGACACACGTTTAGTAAATTGACTAAAGGCTCCGAACCCCAGTAGATGTGTTCGTATATATCATCACTTAAAATAATCACCTGTGGGTGCAACCGCAGTACTGCCCCAATATCGATTAACTCGCTACGACTGTAGGTTTGTCCACTTGGATTGCACGGGCTGTTAAACATTAACAGTTTGGTTTTATCCGTAATGGCAGCTGATAATTGTGCCCCAGAGAGTTTAAACGCCTGTGATGCTGGGCAAGGTAGAACAATAGACTGAGCGCTCGCCATAGCCACCATAGCATCATAGGATACCCAGTATGGTGCTGGGATAATAACTTCATCGCCTGCTTCTAGGATGGCCACTGTTAGGTTGTAGATACTCTGTTTAGCACCATTGCTGACTAGTACTTGGTTCATGTGGTAACTCAACTGGTTGTCACGCTGATATTTATCACAGATCGCTTGGCGCAAGGCCAAGGTGCCTGCGACATGGGTATAGCGAGTTTGTCCTGTTTTCATGGCCACAATCGCAGCGTCAATCACACGGTTGGGGGTATCGAAGTCGGGTTCACCAACGGCTAAATTGATAACGTCTGCACCATCGGCTTTCATTTGTGAGGCTAAATTACTAATACGCACAGTAGCAGATGGCTTAAAAGATTGGATTCGTTGCGAAAGAGGCCACGTCACGGGCATAACTCCGTTATAATGTTGGGTTGCTGCATTAGGGTATCACGCTGGGCCCTAGATAATGAATCCAAAATGAAGTAAATAATGAATCCTCAATTTGAATTAAAGTCAAAGTTTGAACCTGCAGGCGACCAGCCTACAGCCATTAAAGAGCTAGTAGAGGGCATAGGGGCAGGCTTAGCTGCGCAAACCTTACTTGGTGTAACAGGCTCAGGCAAAACCTACACCATTGCCCAAGTGATCAATCAAATCCAGCGGCCCACTATAGTGATGGCCCATAATAAAACCTTGGCGGCTCAGTTGTATGGTGAATTTAAGGAATTTTTTCCTAATAACTCCGTAGAATATTTTGTATCTTATTACGATTATTACCAACCTGAAGCCTATGTACCTGCCTCTGATACCTTTATTGATAAAGATTCATCGATTAATGAACACATCGAACAAATGCGGCTGTCGGCCACCAAGGCCCTGTTAGAGCGCTCTGATACTATTATTGTAGCCACGGTGTCTGCTATTTATGGTTTGGGGGACCCAGAGTTGTACCATAAAATGGTTTTACACCTAAATCGTGGTGACAAGTGGGACCAGCGAGACCTTGTGAGGCGTCTTGCTGAGCTGCAATACACGCGCAACGACGTGGACTTCCATCGTGCCACTTATCGAGTGCGAGGGGATGTAATTGATATTTTTCCTGCTGAGTCAGACGAAGAAGCGGTGCGCATTGAGCTATTTGACGATGAGATTGAACGTCTCAGCTACTTTGATCCCCTCACAGGGCAAATATTGCGCAAGGTTCCAAGGTTAACTGTATATCCTAAAACGCATTATGTAACGCCAAGAGAAACCTTGTTGGCGGCCATTGATGAAATTGAGCTGGAACTCAAAGATCGTTTGCAATACTTCCGTGACCACAACAAACTTGTCGAAGAACAGCGCTTAGAGCAGCGCACTCGCTACGATATTGAAATGATCCGAGAACTAGGTTTTTGTTCAGGCATAGAGAATTACTCTCATTATTTGTCTGGTCGAAAACCAGGCGAACCCCCACCGACTTTATTCGATTACCTACCTTCTGATGCGTTGCTCATTATGGATGAATCCCATGTTAGTGTGCCGCAACTGGGAGCCATGTATAAAGGTGACCGGTCTCGAAAAGAAACCTTAGTGCAATATGGCTTCAGATTGCCTACCGCCCTTGACAATCGGCCCATGAAATTTGAGGAATGGGAGGGTATATCACCACAAAAGATTTTTGTTTCAGCGACCCCCAGTGTGTATGAACAAGATCATACAGACAGAGTCGTTGAGCAGGTGGTGAGACCGACTGGGCTAGTTGATCCACAAATTGAAATCCGCCCAGCGACCAGTCAAGTAGATGACTTGATGTCTGAAATTAGTATTACGGCGGCTAAAAATGAGCGAGTGTTGGCTATTGTATTAACCAAACGTATGGCAGAAGATCTGACAGATTACCTGCACGAACATGGCATCCGAGTGCGCTATTTACACTCCGATATTGATACCGTAGAACGGGTGGAAATTATCCGTGATTTGCGTTTAGGTGAATTTGATGTCTTGGTGGGCATAAACCTTCTCAGAGAAGGTTTAGACATGCCAGAAGTTTCCCTAGTGGCTATCTTAGATGCGGACAAGGAAGGCTTCTTGCGTTCAGAACGTTCTCTCATTCAAACCATTGGTCGTGCTGCAAGAAACTTGAATGGCAGGGCCATACTATATGCTGAGCGTATTACGGGATCGATGCAAAGGGCCATGGACGAAACTGAGCGCCGTAGGAATAAACAAATTGAGCACAACAGGGTTAATAACATTGTACCCAAAGGCGTCATTAAGTCAGTGCAAGATATTATGGAAGGGGCTTACACTCCCGGTGCTGGGAAAAACAAAGGTGGGAAAAATGGCAAACAAGTGGCGGAAAATCAGCTTGATTACACCACCGATAGCGCGTCTTTAAATAGTAAGCAGTTGTCTAAACTGATTAGCAAAACAGAAGATGCTATGTATGAAGCCTCAAAGGATCTGAAGTTTGAACAAGCGGGTCGTTATCGTGATCAACTGCACCAGCTCAAGAGCCAATTGATGAGTCGTTAAATCGGGCAAAATATGGATAAACTGCTTGAAATCAAGACTCAAACTCCGTATTATTCGCGACTTAGAGTTTCTAGGACTATAGCTCAGTTGGTTAGAGCGCATCGTTGACATCGATGAGGTCGGCGATTCGAATTCGCCTAGTCCTACCATATTAAGTGACAAAAACAGCCCCTAACGGATCATGCCGAGGGGCTGTTTTTGTTTTTACTTGGCTGCAATGTTCTACCGTCAGTAAACATTTTGGCCGCGATGGGTTTGGATGTATCTGTGAGCCTTTTATTAGCGCTTTATAATATGCATGGATATCTTATTGGTGATCTTGCAGGATCATGTCGGAACCTTTTTCTGCTGCCATGATGACTGCAGCATTGGTGTTGCCAGAAACTAATGTTGGGAAGATAGACGCGTCAACAATGCGCAAATTATGCAAGCCATGGACTTTTAGTCTAGGATTAACAACGTTTTCTTTCTCATGGAGTCCCATACGACATGTTCCGACAGGGTGGTAAACTGTAACGCTTCTGTTTTTAATATCCTCAATGAGAGCGGCATCACTTTGGGCTTCAAATCCTGGTTCAATCTCTGTTTGAATAATTGTTGCTAGAGATGGGGCCGCACATAATTTCCGAATAAATTTAGCCCCTTCCAACATTTCTTGAATATCAAACTCATCATTAAAATAATTAGGATGAATACTAGGTGGTGTATTTGGGTCTGAATTTTTTAGTTCAATATAGCCCCTGCTGCGCGGACGGGTAGGCTGGGCACTTAATAGAAAACCGGGGAAAGGGTCTGGATTCATCAAAGGGCGCTCACCAGGAAGAGCTTTGGTATAACTGACAGGGGAGAAAAAAAGTTGCATATTGGGTTTAGTTAAAGAGTCATTGGTGGTGACAAACCCCCCAGCTTGATTAACACCAAGGGATAATGGGCCTCTGCGTGATAGAATATATTTTAAACCATACCAAGCTTTACCCCAAAATGGATTTAGCTGTTGATTGAGTGTAGGCACCTTTGATCGATAAAGGAAATCAATACACAGATGATCTTGCATGTTTTGGCCCACTGCGGGGGCGTCAGAAATGACTTCAATGTTTTTATTTTTTAAAGCCACCGCGTCACCAACACCAGACAAATTGAGTAGCTGGGGAGTATTGATCGAACCCGATGATAAAATTACTTCTTTGCTGGCCAATACTCTTGTTGTTTTACCCCTTTGCCTGTACTCAATCCCGATAGCGGTTTTATTTTTAAACAAAATACGAGTGGCAAGGGCGTGTTTAATAACTGTGACATTTGACCTTTTTCTAGCAGGCCAGAGGTATGCGCGTGCGCTTGACATGCGAATCCCATTTTTCAAGGTATTTTGATAATAACCGACACCATCTTGTTTCTCGCCATTAAAATCAGAGTTAAAAGCCAAACCACACTCTTCACCTGCTGTTATAAAATTTTGGCATAAAGGATGAAGGTCTTTTGATACATCACACACGTGCAGTGGGCCATCACCACCACGCCAATTATTGACTCCATTAGAATTTGTTTCCGACTTCTTAAAATACTCGAATACACTATCCCAACCCCAGCCAACGTTACCAAGGGCTTCCCATTCATTAAAGTCTTGCTGCTGTCCTCGGATGTAAACCATGGCATTGATTGAACTTGACCCACCGAGAACTTTACCTCTTGGCCAATAACTAGACCTGCCGTTTAAGCCCTCAACAGGTTCTGTTTGATACATCCAGTTCAAATTTTTGTCATAAAAAGCTTTGCCATAACCAATAGGGATTTGTACCCATGGGGAAAGGTCAGAGCCGCCAGCTTCCAGGATGAGTACTTTATATTGACCATTTTCAGATAATCTGTTGGCCAATACGCATCCCGCAGAACCTGCGCCAACAATTATGAAATCATAAATATTCATGGTATAACTTTGTTAGCCATTCTGTTGCAATAACTAGTGGTTGATAAAACATAGGGAAAAAGATTAAATAAATATTGGTTATAAATATACAACCATTATAATAAATTCTCCAGACCAATTTAGCTTGTTCCGATTGCCTTTTAAAGGCTTCAGCCATGGTGGTAATGTTTGATTTTATTTCCTCAGGTTTGACGGAACCAAAGCCTAGATAGACGTATCAGAGGTTTTATGTTGATTAAAAAAATTGAAACGTTTACGGACGAATACGTTTGTTTTGTGTGTGTAACTGCAGAAGACGGTTTACAAGGTTGGGGGCAAGTTGCGCCTTATTTTGCTGATATAACAGCACAGGTCCTGCACCGACAAGTAGCACCTTATGCCTTAAACCAAGATTCTTTAGATATTGATTATCTGGTTGATATTATTCCTGAAAAGGAACACAAGTTTCCAGGTTCATATCTAAAGCGTGCGATAGGTGGCTTAGATACAGCTTTATGGGATTTGCGAGGTAAACGTGAGGGTAAAAGTGTTTGTGAGCTTTTAGGTGGCACCCCTGGCGTTATTCGGGCTTATGCTTCGTCCATGAAACGTGATATTACCCCCCAAAACGAGGCGGCAAGGTTTATTCGTTTGAGAGAGGAGCAGGGTTTTGATGCATTTAAATTTAGAATTGGAGCTGAGTGTGGCCGCAATCAAGATGAATGGCCTGGTCGTACCGAGGAAATTATCCCTACTATAGCCCGTGCCTTAGGCAGTGACGTTTCTTTATTAGTTGACGCTAACTCCTGTTATTCTCCTGACCGAGCTATAGAAGTCGGGCATATACTTGAGGATTATGGAATTTCTCACTACGAGGAGCCTTGCCCCTATTGGGAGTTTGATCAAACGCGCCAAGTTAAGAATGCACTTTCCATTGATGTAACCGGTGGTGAGCAGGATTGTGAAATGGCGAATTGGCATCAAATGATAGACCAGCGTGTTGTTGATATCATCCAGCCAGATGTGTGCTACCTTGGCGGCATAACACGCACGATGCGTGTTGCAAAAATGGCTGAAGAGGCGGGTATCCTTGTTACACCTCATTGTGCCAATTTAACCTTGGTAACGTTATTTACCATGCACTTACTGCGTGCGATCCCTAATGCGGGTAAGTACCTTGAGTTTTCAATTGAAGGACACGACTATTATCCATGGCAATATGATCTGTTCTCTAATTCTCTTTTTGATATTAAAGATGGAAATGCGACAGTGACGGACGCTCCAGGCTGGGGCGCTGTGATTAATCCCGCTTGGCTAGCAAAATCTAAATATCAGATTAGCGAGGTTAAGTAATGTTTAAAATCTTTCAACTGCGCTACGAGAGGCTGGACATACAATTCGAATGCACAATTGCAGCTAAGAATTTAGCCAATGCAGCTAAGAATTTAGCCAGAGCCCTTATTTTTTTTGTTGAACTCTGGCACTAACTCATTACTGATAGGCGATTTATTAGGACGTTTTAACATCAATTCATTTCTAGACTTATGCTTCAATGCTGCATAATATTGTGTAACCAAGGAGAGGCATAATGTACTTATCGAAAATCAATACTTACCCCATCAAATCCACCCATCCCATATCAATTGAGGCGGGTTATTTGTTCTCTTCCGGTATTGGTTTTGATCGGCATTGGATGTTGATTGATGCTGAAAACAACATGTTAACTTCTCGTAAATACCCTCGTTTATTACACCTCATTAGTCACATTGAAGGTTCTAGTTTAAGGGTTGTCTTGCCGCAACAAGACTTTCTGCTGCCTTTAGTCCCTAAGCCTAGTGCACCGGTTATGGTAAAGCACTGGGGTGAAAGTTTATTGCCTGCTTGGCCCCAAAATTCGGCATTAGATGAAGCCCTTAGTGACTATTTGGGGATTTCTTGCCAGCTAGTTTATAGTGCAAATTTACGTTCGGATGCGCCCATTGAAACGGCATCCTTTGCTGATGCGCAGCCCTTATTATTAACCACCACAGCTTCTCTGGAAGCCTTAAATAAACGCCTAGATGCTGCCACAGATGAGACTACAGATGGGACCGCAGACAAGAGGATAGGCATGGATCGTTTTCGTACTAATCTCGTTGTCAATAATCACACGCCTGATATAGAGGATAACTGGAAAAAAATTCGTATAGGAGCGTGTGAATTAGAGGTATCCTACCCCTGCGAACGCTGCGTATTGACCACCATTGATCCTGTGTCCCTTGTGCAGCATAAGCAACAGGAGCCGTTGCGCACGTTGGCACAATACCGGCGTTTAGAGACGGGAGGTGTTGGGTTTGGTATTAACCTTACAGTGTGTTTAGCGGGTCCTATTGCTGTTGGGGATACGGTTGAGATTTTAGAATAGGATAATGGAAATAGATTAAAAGTTTTGCTGCAGGCCAATGATGTTGGCGACCTACAGTTTTGCTTTCGTGTTGAAACAATCGCTACTGCGCTTCTATAAGACGCAGTGACTGTTTAGCCTATCGATTTAGTTTCAGTATTGATTTAGGTATTGTGACAAAGCGGCTTTTTGGCTAAGTTGGACGTCATAATAATGCAGCTTTGGAGTTTGATTTGGTAAAGGTATTTAATAGTGAGGGCCAAGCCCCAATTTTGCTAGTGTGTGAACACGCTACTAATTTTATTCCAGCTCGTTTTAAAGACTTGGGTTTGACTCCGGCACAGTTACAAAGTCATATTGCTTGGGATCCTGGTGCCATTGAGACGGCTGAAGCGATGGCTAAAATACTTGATGCACCCTTAATCTCGGCCACTGTTTCACGCTTGATTTATGATTGTAACCGGCCGCCTGATTCGGCCACAGCCATGCCTTTGACATCAGAAAACCAGATCATCCCTGGTAACGTTGATCTCTCAGAGACATCAAAACAGCAGCGCGTGACCAACTATTACCGTCCTTTCGAAGCCGCTTTGTCTGAGCGCGTGGTGTTAATGGGTATGCCCCTCATGATCACGGTGCACTCCTTCACACCTGTGTTTTTAGGCGAGCAGCGGCAGGTAGAAATAGGGGTGTTGCATGATGAAGATAGCCGTTTTGCTGATGCATTTTTACAACAGACGCTCACGGATAGTCGCTTTAATATTCAGCGGAATCAGCCGTATGCTCCTACCGATGGTGTTACCCATACATTAACACACCATGCCTTACCCCATGGATTAACTAATGTGATGTTAGAAATTCGTAATGACCTAATAGCATCACCTTTACAACAGCAAGAGATGGCAGCTTATCTTGCTAAACACATCGTCTTGGCGTTAGAGAGAATATAAATGTCCAACAAACAGCAGGTTATATCACCCATTGACGGTGGTGTTTATCTTGAACGAAATTATGCTCAGCCTAAACAGGTCGACCTTGCCTTAGACCTAGCTCGTCGGGCACAAAAACAATGGCGCCATAGCTCCCTTGCTGAGCGTAAAGCCCTGTGCCGTGCTGCTGTGAAAGCTTTTGTATCAAACAAAGAGACTGTTGCTCAAGAGCTATGCTGGCAAATGGGACGCCCGATTAGGTATGCAGCAGGAGAGGTGAATAGCTTTGCTGAACGAGCAGAGTACATGATTGATCATGCTGATATGGCCTTAGCTCCCTTACAGCAAGAGGAAAAAGCCGGGTTTATACGCTATATTCGCCGAGAACCAGTGGGCGTGGTCTTAGTCATAGCACCGTGGAACTACCCCTTACATACTCCTATTAACGTCATAGTGCCGGCTTTGTTGGCAGGCAACAGTGTCATTTTAAAACACTCTAGCCAAACGCCCCTGTGTGCCGAGCGAATCTGTCAAGCTTTTGCTCAGGCAGGTCTGCCGGAGGGTGTATTACAATACTTGCACATGGACCACCAATCGACGGAAGCGCTGGTGGCATCTGGTCAGGTCAATCACGTGGCCTTTACGGGTTCGGTGGCAGCGGGTCGAAAGATTGAAGTGGCAGCTGCTGGCCAGTTTATAGGTCTGGGCCTAGAATTGGGTGGTAAAGATCCGGCCTATATCCGTGCAGATGCAGATTTGGACTATGCCATTGAATCCACCGTTGATGGAGCCTTTTTTAATTCTGGACAATCATGCTGTGGTTTAGAACGTATTTACGTACACGAGTCAGTTTATGACGCTTATGTATCTGGGTTTGTTGCCTTAACCAAAGCTTTTAATTTGGGCCGTTCCGATGATCAAAATACAACTTTGGGTCCCATGGTGCGGGCATCGGCTGCTGACTTTGTGCGCCAGCAAATTGTTGAAGCCCTTGATCAAGGCGCAGTAGCGCATATTAATCCCAAAGCATTTCTTATGGACCAGCCTGGGAGCCCCTATATGGCGCCTCAGGTACTGACTCAGGTTGATCACCGTATGCGGGTGATGACTGAAGAGAGTTTTGGACCTGTGGTTGGTATTATGAAAGTGGCTAATGATGAAGAAGCCATCGGCTTGATGAATGATAGTGATCTAGGTCTTACTGCCGCTATTTTCACTCAAGATATCGACACCGGTATGGCTTTGGGTGACCAAATAGAAACAGGCACGTTTTTTATCAATCGCTGTGATTATCTAGATCCTGCGTTGGCTTGGACTGGGGTCAAAAATACTGGACGAGGCTGCACCCTATCGAGTTTAGGATTTGAAGCCGTGACGCAGCCTAAGTCCTACCATATTAAAATTAAGCTATAGAGTGATTTATGGACACATTTGATTACATTATTGTCGGTGGTGGTTCAGCGGGTTGTGTGGTGGCTAATCGATTAAGTGCCGACCCAGACGTGAGCGTCTGTTTGATTGAAGCAGGCGGCAATGGCAAAAGTCCTTGGGTGAGTATTCCTGCAGGTATTTTTGGCTTATATGGCAATAAGAAATATGACTATAGCTTTGTCACTGTGCCACAAAAGCATTTGTGCAACAGAGTTATGGATGTTAACCGGGGTAAAGCACTGGGTGGGTCTAGTGCGATTAATAGCATGGTTTACATGCGTGGTAACCGTAATGACTATGATGGCTGGGCTGCCTTAGGTTGTGAAGGCTGGTCTTATGATGAGGTATTACCTGTCTTTAAAAATATGGAGGCCAATCAGATTGGTCAAAGTGCTGAATATCATGGATTTGAGGGCGAGTTAAGCGTGTCTGAACAGCAGGACGCAAATTCTGTGGGCAAAGTGTTTGTCGCGGCGGGTCAAGTTGCGGGGTTACCAGAAAATACAGATTTTAATGGCCCATCGCAATTGGGCTTAGGCATTTATAATGTTAAACAAAACCGCGGTCAAAGGGTGAGTAGTTATACGGCCTTTTTGCAGCCCGTTGAAAACCGCAGTAATCTCACAATAATGACTCATACCCAAGTATTGGAATTAGACATTGTAGACCAAAAAGTATTGGGTCTGACGATTGAAAAGGCGGGTGTGAAGCAGCTGTTGCAGTGCAAAAAAGAAGTCATTCTTTGTGCAGGTACAATTTTGTCACCGCGTATTTTACTGGCTTCAGGCATCGGTAATCGTGACGAACTGGATCAATTAGGTATTGACTGTAAACATCATGTGCCTGGAGTGGGAGAGAACCTTCAGGACCACATCGACAGTATGGTCACCGTTAGGTCAGCTAAAGCTGAGTCTATAGGGGTGTCGCTTAAAACCTTATTGCCTCATGTGCTACCAGCACCCTTAAAATATTTTTTGGGTCGCAAGGGCTGGTGGACCACTAATTATGTTGAGGCGGGTGGTTTTGCCAAAACCAAATTAGCTGAGGCTGATAAAACAGACGCTGATGTTCAGTTTCATTTTACACCACTGTATCGCAGTCACCGAGGTAAAAAGTTTGAATGGGGCCACGGCTATTCGGTATTTACCTGTGTATTGCGTCCCCTTAGTAAGGGTAGTGTTAAATTGGCTAATGATGGGAGTAGGCGCAATGTTGAGATTGATTATAATTTTTTTGCCCACTCACATGACCAACAAACGTTGGTAGAGGGAGTGAAAAAGGCTCGTCAAATACTGGCGTCATCTGAGTTTGACCATTTGCGAGGTGAAGAGATGGCACCTGGAAAGGAGGTTCAAACAGATGCTCAAATTCTTGAGTATCTGCGCCGCACTGCCTCGACTGTCTACCACCCTGTGGGTACCTGTAAAATGGGAACTGATGCCATGGCCGTAGTGCATCCAGCCACCCTAAAAGTGACGGGCATAGATAATTTGCGGGTTATGGATGCGTCTATTATGCCTCGCTTGACCAGTGGGAACACCTCCGCGCCCACCATGATGATTGCTGAGCGCGGCGCCGCTATGGTGTTGGCAGAACAGCAGGGTCAATGAGAGTGATAACTACATGAATGAGCTTCCTTCAAAACCACAAGACGTGGTGATTATTGGTGCTGGCTTTGTAGGTATAGCCACCGCAATGTGGTTACAAAAAAGTGGCCATAAAGTCACGGTAGTGGATCCAGAACCTTTTGCTCAAGGGGCTTATTTTGGTAATGCCTGCACCATAGCAACCTACGCTAATATTCCTGTGGGCACGCCGAGTACCATGAAACAGTTACCACAACTATTGTTCAATGCTAATAGCCCTCTGTCGATTAATGGGACTTATCTGCCTTGGCTTTTGCCATGGTTATTAAGGTTTGCTTGGGCTAGTCGTCCTCATAAAGTAGCGTATATTGGGTCTCAATTAGGCATGTTGCTAAGTCAAGCACACAGTGCGTTAGTACCCCTGATTGAAGCGGCGCAAGGTTCTGATTTGGTTAAAAAAAATGGAACTTTATATTTGTATGGTAGTGAGGCTGGTTTGGTTAAAGCCCAGCCAGACATTGCTTTAAGGCGTTGTAATGGGATCGCTGTGACCGAGTTAACTAAGTCTGAGATTAGCGATTTAGAACCCCACTTGAATCCAATCTATGAGCGTGGTTTGTGGTTTGAAAATGCCCAACACCTGCTCAACCCCTTAGATTTGTTAAAACGCATGGGGGCATCAGTGGTGGCTAATGGGGGACAAATTGTCACCAACAAAGCCGTGGGTATTAAGCGCATTAGTATCGATACGCTTAAAGTGCAGTTACAAGACACCAGTATTCAAGGCCAAAAAGTGGTAGTGGCGGCAGGTGCCTGGTCAAAGGGCTTGGCGCAGCAAGTGGGGGATACATTGCCTTTAGATACGGAGCAGGGCTATCACCTGATGTACAAGGGCGCAGAACAATTACTCAATCGGCCTGTGGGTTGGGCTGATGTGGGTTTTTATATGACGCCGATGAACGAAGGCTTGCGGGCAGCGGGCACAGTGGAATTAGCAGGCCTTAACAATGCAGCCAATCCAAAGCGTTTACAGCTCATCGCTAAGACCATGAAAACTCTTTTGCCACAGCTTAAAAGTCATGACAGTGAGTGGACTGGTTTTAGGCCATCTATGCCCGACTCTATGCCTGTTATTAGTCAATCTTCTAAAGACACGGGGGTTTATTACGCTTTCGGTCATGGCCATATAGGGGTGACATTATCAGGTATTACGGGCAAATTGATTAGTGAAATGATTGACGGGAAAACACCAAGTATGGACATTGCTGCCTTCTCAGCGCAGCGTTTCTAACCCGTATGTTAGGTGTTCAGGTTGGGGTCCTCCTTTGGATGACAGGCAATCCTGATGTGGTACCCTCTTTGATGACGGCTGGCGCATAGGCTTTGCGACTGAATACGCGCTCTAAAAATGGTTTAAAAAAGGCTAAGGGTCGGCTGTCATAATGTGGATCAAAGCAGTTTTGATCCCAGCGTTCGCAAAAATCAACCGCAGTTTGATAATAAGCATGACCATGGTAACGATCACGTTCATTGGGGTTCCAGCCCGCTAAGTGATGGGCGTAGTAGATCATTTGAAAAGCACCATGATGCTCTACAACCCAAGTGACTTCATCACTGACGAAAGGTCGTATTATTTCTGCTGCCATGCGGTCGTGATTCTGTGGGGCCAAACCATCGCCGATATCATGTAATAAGGCAGCCACAACCCAATCATCATTAGCCCCCTCGCGCCAAGCTCTGGTTGCAGATTGCAAACCATGCTCCAAGCGGCTTATGGCATATCCTTCTATGCTTTCGTGACCCTGTCGCTCGAGTTGCTCAAATAATCGATGTGCCGTTTTGGCATTGAACTTATGCTCGAACTCTTGCAATATGGCGTAATCCTCTTGGGTGCCATGTTTCATTTCGGTAAAGCTGACGGTGGCCATGGCCTATACTCCAGATCTTTTATTGATTATCACCTTGAATACGCTTAAGTTTTGTATGCAGAGATTGCTGCCTTAGCCATGCTTTTTTATCAAAATTGCTGAGGGCCGGCTGGTCTGTTTGAAAGTGACCATAGTCATCCACGCCACGCACTAATATAGCAGAATCTTGTTGCTGTTTTAATTGTTTTACCACGGGATTAATGTATTGAATATTGAGTCCAATACGACGGTCATCACTGACATTGGGTTTGGAGCAATGCAGGGTCCACCCGTGATGAAAAGAGGCTTGGCCCGCAGTGAGGCTAACCACTACACTTTCGTTGGCGTTTACGCCCTGGACCGTTTGGCCACTTAGCAACACATTATTAGCATCTTCTGTGGTGTGATGCTTTTGTTGCCCATTGATGTGGCTGTTGGGTATCATATGCATGCAACCACTGGCCTCGCTAGCTTCAGATAACGCCAACCAAACACTGACCTGAGCGTCAGAATCTAAGCCCCAATAAGTCAGGTCTTGATGCCAACTGACGTGGCTTTCAGTATGGGCTTCTTTGATGATATAGGTGGTGTTTTAAAGCAATATATTTGGCCCTATCAACTGTTCAATAACATCAAGTAGCTGAGGTAAGGTTGCCAGTTGAAAGGGTGAGTTCATGGCCGTGTGAATTTTGAATTGGTAGTGCATTGGACCACGCTCAGCTTCAACAGCTTCCAAAATGGAGCGATGGGCCAAGGCCTCCTTTGGATTAATAATGGGCACCGCCGTTAAAAAACCTTGTGCATCATAAAGTGACTTTAAACAATCTTTCACGGTCAAACTCCATTGCCATTAGTGTAGGATACTGCCATTTTTCCAAATAGCTGACAAGAGTAGCTAGTCAGGGTAGTTGATAAGGGTAGTTGATAAGGGTAGGACATAGGAGTACCTATAGACGAAGTGACAGAGCTCAATAACCACCCACACTAGTTAAGGTGGGAGATGCTGTGCAGAAACTTTGATGGTCTGTATGACGCATAGTGCTGCGCCAAATGCTGGTGGGCATGCGCCAACTACTCTGACGCTTTAATCAGTGTTAAGGTAGAGGACGGGTTCATTTTACTAAGGAACTTTTGCGCATGACCAGCTTGCATCAAGACTTGCTTCGAGAAATTGGCATTTTGCAATTAGAATTGCAAACTGCTGGGCTATGGAGTGATCTGGCTCCTTCTGAGGATGCCTTAATGAGTAGCGAGCCTTTTTGTTGTGACTTGATGGGTTTTGCCGAATGGTTGCAGTGGATTTTTATTCCAAGGCTGACTTATTTGATAGAAACAGAGGGTCAGTTGCCTCGTAAAAGTAGTATTTATCCTATGGCACAAGAGGCATTTGTGCATTTAGAAGACAATATTAAAGGTCTGATGGGTAGCATTAAACGACTAGACACTATACTCACTGAATAAACCTTAAAAAGGTGCTCCACTCAATGCTGTATGGAATTGCCTCTCGCTGAATAACGCTGACCTATCCAACCACCAATGACCAAAGCAGGTAAAAAAACTAAAGCTTCAATTGGGTTTATAACGGCGTTAATAATGCCAGGTCCAGGACAATATCCACTCAGCCCCCAGCCAATACCAAATAAACTTGCGCCTATGATTAAGCGTCTGTCGATGCTAGTTTTAAGGCTTATGTAAAATTGATCAGCAAATATGGGTGTTTTACGTTTCATGATAAAGCGTGATGTGCCTAAAGTGACCATCACAGCGCCACCCATAACGAAGGCTAAACTGGGGTCCCAATGACCAAACGGGTCAAGGAAATTTTGTACCTTTACTGGATTGGCCATTTCTGAGATGACTAGACCCGCACCAAAAATGAGACCTGACGTTAGAGCGATAATTAAACGTTGCATTTGAAATCCTTGGCTATCCAATAAAGTTGCGCAAAATAGTGACGGTCAAGATGCCACTAATCATAAAAGCGACTGTCGCAGCAATTGAACGGACAGACAACATGCCGATGCCACAGACCCCGTGACCACTGGTGCAACCATTACCGATACGCGTACCTATGCCGACGGCCAAGCCTGAAGCGATAAGCAAAACTGGCGAATACCCCTGTCGCAATTCAAACTCAACAGGCAGCATGAAATAGGCTCCCCCAACGAGGCCAGCCATAAAACACAAGCGCCAATTGCGTTCAGTGCCACTTAGTGGGTTATATAATAAGTTGTATAAGATACCGCTTATGCCTGCAGTGCGGCCATTAAATGCCAACAATAGTACAGCACTAAAACCTATCAAAATGCCCCCAAAAAGCGCTTGTGAAGGAAATGTTTCTAGCATAGCTAATCTCTTATATTAGAATTTTCTAATTCAATTATACTCTTAAAAAACAACTTTTGTCAATTACTAATGCTCTAAATGAAAATAGGTGTCTTAAAAAATATGGCTTTGTTGGTGAATTACAGTGCTCTCAGTATCAACAAATGACTCAGATCATGTTATGTTTAGTATTATCAACTTGATGCTAATAAACTGGATGTCCTGCAGATGGCAAGAAATGAAGATATGGGTGATTTACCTAGCTTAAGACCTGATTCGGATGAAATTAAAGGGGCTGGGAAACAATCATTTTCAGACAATAAAGGGGCCAATGCCTATGCTGACGTTGATGAAGGTACATTGAGGCGCGGCAGTAGAGATAGCAGCAGGCCAATAGCAGCACCTCGGCCAATGCAAACAGGTTCACCCCAAGTTGCAGCCAACAGTAATGGGCTTTTGTGGTTTTTAATGTTGACCATGGTGGTGGGTCTCTCAGGCGGTGGATATTGGTCCTATAATAAATTAACTGATGTGGACCTTTTGCTAACCGTATCAAGAGGTGAACTCGAGCACGCTCGAAAACGTATTGGTGAATTAGAAGCTTTAGTCGTGGCGACGGATGTTAACTCAAATAAGTCAGGGACTGTGATTCAAACGCAGGTAAGACTGATTGATAATAGAGCGAAAGAGCGTAATAAATTTATAGATACAGAAATAGATAAGCTGTGGGGTGTTACCTACCGTACTAATCGTCCAGCCATAGAAGAAAATCAAAAAGCCATAGATAACAATACCACCACAGTGAAACAGCATCAAGAAAGCCTTAAAACACAAACTGAGCGTGCACAATTGCAACAATCATCTATTACCAAGCAACAAGCTCAAGTGGAAAAAATCAGTCAAGCTAGTCAACTCGCAGCGCAAGTTCTAGAGGATCAGCTATCTCAAGTAAAATCGTTACAAGAAAAGATAGCAAAGGTATTGAGTCAGGTGGCAGTGCAAGAAAACACCTTGGCAGACCAGAATAAAACAGTCCTTGGTCAAGCTCAAATTTTTGATCAACATGCCCAAGATATTGCTGATCTAAAAACCTCAGTGCAAACCGTTTCTCAACTAGTTGGGGGCTCGTCTGTAGGAGAAGACATTGATGTACTCGCCAAGAGCCTAGTTGAACTTGAGAATAAGGCCAAGTTGCTTGACGATATGGAACAAAACACCAATCAACTGGATGATCGTGTTTTTGTGGTCGAGGCGTCCATTGGTTCTGTTGATGCTTTTCGAAGAGATACTAATCAAAAATTGGATCAATTAGAGAAGCAAATTCGTAAATTATCCTACAGCGAGTAGATTAACTGGATCAACTGGATCAACTGGATCAACTGGATCAACTGGATCAACTTAAGGGACTAAGTATGCAAAATTTATCCCATCCGAAAATTCAATTGGGCCATTGGCCCACCCCTCTTGAGCCTTTGCTGCGCATTAATGAGATGTATACAGGACCCGAGTTGTGGGTCAAGCGAGATGATTGCTCAGGGCTTGCCTTTGGTGGTAATAAAACTCGTAAATTAGAATACTTGTTAGGGGACGCCCAGCTAAAAGGAGCGACTACACTGCTCACTGCTGGAGGCTTGCAATCTAACCATGCTCGTCAAACGGCTGCCGCTGCTGCTCGAGTGGGTCTGGGTTGTGAGTTATTTCTGGAACATGTAGTGGGAGTATCAGAGAAGGATTATAACCACTCTGGTAATCTGCTACTGGATCAATTGCTTGGAGCACGACTGCATCGTTTGCCAGCAGGGCAAGATTTGGATGCAGCCATGGCTTTGCGTGCTCAAACTCTGGATGCTTTGGGTCAAGTGCCTTATGTGATGCCTGTAGGTGGCAGTAATGTGATCGGTTCAATGGGCTATGTTGAATGTGGTTTAGAATTGACCCAACAAATACAACGACAACAACTCAGCTTTGATGCCATTGTTTTAGCCACGGGCAGCGCTGGAACTCAAGCGGGTTTATTGGCAGGTTTGGCGTTGGCTGGAATTGATATACCCGTATTAGGAATAACCGTCAGCCGGGCTAGTAGTGAGCAATGTGAAAAAGTGCTGACCTTGCTGCACCAAGTCCAAGAGTCACTGCAGCAACCTAAGTTAAATGCAGATCATGTTATTTGTTTCGACCAATATTATGGTTCAGGTTATGGTGACCCAACGCCAGCTATGATCGAGGCTGTGCGCCTTGCGGCAAGCTTAGAGGGATTGTTGTTAGATCCTGTTTATTCTGGCAAAGCCTTTGCGGGCTTGCTTGATTTAGTTCGTCATGGCTATTTTGATACCTCAGAGCGTATTCTGTTTCTTCATACAGGTGGTGCGCCGGGGTTATTTGCCTACAGCGAATGTCTAAGTGAACACTAACGAGATGACCGCCTCGTTCAAGTGATTAGTTGAGTTGGGTTTTCAAGGTCTTTGGTCCTGCGCTTAAAGGTTTCAATAATAATGCTCTCAAGGGCTGCTGTGGCTGGCATCTGTTGATGATGGCGGGATTTCATGAGTGCAATCTGACGTTGAACTGGGGGTTCTTCAATTAACCTAAAAGCCAGTTCATGGCTACTTCTAGGAAAAGCTAACCAGGGCAAAGTTGTGATGCCTGCTCCCCCTTCCAGCATGGCAACCAGAGAGGTCATGTTAGTGACTTGCATGGCTGCGAATAAAAACCCCTGCGCTGGAGTCTTATCAACCAATGGGGTTGTGCCATTACGAATTAGCTTCTCTTGGCTGAGTTGGTCCCAGTTAATTCGACTGCCTTTTTGCATCCAAGGGTGGCTTTTTCTGGCCACAATCCCCACTCGGTCAGCACACAAGTGGGTATGATGTAGGTCTGGTTCAGTTTGCCAAATACTACTAATGGCTAAATCAATCCTTCGGTCGAGTACCTTGTCTCTCAAATTGTCACCGTTGTCATCCTGTACTTGCAAATGCACTTGTGGATGCTGGACTAAAAAAGCCCGAATAATATGAGCTAAAACTGTTTTAGCGATCGAGGGTAAAACGCCTAGCCTTATGCTGCCAGACTGCCCTTGGGCCATGCTCATACCATTATGTAAGGTGGTTTCATAAAGCTGATAAAGTGCCTTAGCCTCAGGTAAAAAAGCGGCACCAAAGGCGCTAAGTTCCCCATGACGCTCAGGATCAAACAGACATGCACCTAATAATTGCTCTAATTGTTTAATGGCTAAACTAACCGCAGGCTGAGATCTGTAAAGCACAGTTGCAGCCTTGCGAAAATTTTTACAGTGGGCTACCGTAAGAAACGTATTAATTTGTGCTATTTTTATATCAGGTAGCATGAAAATCCTCGCCATTGATGTGGTGGAGTATGAAGTTAAAATCTACTATAGTAAAACTTATCAAATAAAGCATTCTATTAATTATAATTATCGGGCCTGAAAGCTTAAACTAGGGTCATTGAAAACAATACTATGCCAAGTATGGCAACACGGGAGTCAAAATGAGCCAAGTCCAAATGAACTACATCGCTGGCGAGTGGTTAGAAGGTGAGTCAACAGTTAATAATATTAACCCTTCAAATCACAGTGAACTAGTGGGTGAATTTGCTCAAGCGTCAGCGGCTCAAGTTGATCAGGCTATAAACGCTGCTCGTCAGGCACAGTTAGTTTGGCAGGCTACTGGCTTAGAAGCTAAGCAGCGTGTGCTGCAGGCGATTGGTGACGAAATGATTGCTCGTTGTGACGAGCTTGGTGAAGTTCTTTCCCGTGAAGAAGGCAAGCCACGTGCAGAAGGCCGGGGTGAAGTTTATCGGGCGGGTCAGTTCTTTCAGTATTATGCGGCAGAAGTTTTAAGACAGATGGGTGATACTGCAGACTCGGTGCGTCCTGGTGTGGAAATTGAAGTTCGACGTGAGCCCATGGGAGTTGTGACGGTCATCAGCCCTTGGAATTTCCCCACTGCCACTGCTTCTTGGAAAATTGCACCAGCCTTAGCTTTTGGTAACGCAGTCATCTGGAAACCAGCAAACCTCACCCCTGCCAGTGCAGTTCTACTGACTGAAATAATAGCGAAGCAAGATATTCCTGCAGGACTATTTAATCTAGTCATGGGCGCGGGTGCTAGCGTGGGTGAAAAACTCATTAATTCAGTCGGCATTGATGCTATTTCATTCACAGGCTCTTTGGCTGTGGGTAAACGAGTCGCTGTAGCCGCGGCTGGCAATCTCACCAAATTCCAACTCGAAATGGGTAGTAAAAATGCCTTGGTAGTTTTGGATGATGCAGACTTAGATAATGCTGCAGATTGTGCGGTTAATGGTGCCTTTGGTGGTTCAGGTCAGAAGTGCACAGCGTCTTCTCGTTTAATTGTGACTGCAGGGGTGCATGATGCGTTTGTTGTTAAAGTGCAAGAACGTATGGCCAAGCTCAAGGTTGGTGGGGCGTTGGAAGAAGGGGTCACTATTGGCCCAGCAGTAGATGCTAAACAACATGCACAAAATAAAGAATATTTTAAGTTAGCCCAAGACGAAGGCGCTCATCTGGCTTGTGGTGGTGAATTTGATGATAGTAAGGGTTACTTTATGACACCAGCATTATTTACTAATACTACTAATGCAATGCGTATTAACCGAGATGAGGCTTTTGCACCTCTGGCCTGTGTTATTAAAGTGGCAGACTATGATGAAGCTTTGGCTACT